>Ga0123519_10000721_pt1 | contig 57786 bp, 52 predicted proteins | sample YelNatPaOPRAMG02_FD_87396 | JGI IMG/M metagenome (GOLD analysis project Ga0123519, IMG submission 87396) | Hot spring microbial communities from Yellowstone National Park - Yellowstone National Park OP-RAMG-02 (version 2) | ecosystem: Environmental > Aquatic > Thermal springs > Hot (42-90C) ...
GAGGTAAGACGATATCCCCAGCCTACTACGAATAATATAAAACAAGCTCTCTAAAAGAGCAAACATAATAATACAAGGAGGTATCTTACTTTCTCACAATATTAATCTTAATTCTGCATTTTTTGATTTTTGTTATAAACTAAAAAACCCCCCTTATCTTTAAACCTATAATTACTCAAGACTATTTAGGAGCCATAGTTAAATATTAAATGTTACAAAATAGAAAGAAAATATTAATTATCAAACTCGCTGCTATGGGAGATGCTTTAAGGACAACTACCATCTTACCTGCTTTAAAAGAGCAATATAAAAATTGCCATATCAGCTGGGTTACTGATCGTAGGTCATATTATCTACTTAAATTTTGTCCATTAATTGATCGATTGTTAGTTTTAGATTTTTGTACTAAATTAAGATTACGCAGAGAAAAATTTGATTTAATTTTATCTTTTGATGAAGCAGTCTCGGCAACTCGTTTTGCTAATTTATGTAACGCAGAAGAAAAAAAAGGTTTTTCGATCACCAAAGAAGGGAAGTTAACTATTTTTAATCCTGCCTCAGAATATGCCTTAAGAATGACTTACGATAATGATTTAAAGTTTAAAAAGAATAAAAAAACTTATCCTGAGATTATTTATGAAATTGCAGGGCTTAATTATAATAAACAGGAATATGTATTAGAAGTTCCGAAAGAAGAGAAATTCTGTCAGGATTTTTTGAAAAAATTTAAGATTAGAGATGATGATATTTTAATCGGAATATTTACGGGTTGCGGAAGAGTTTATCCTACTAAAAAATGGACCATTCAGGGGTACGCAGATTTAATTAATTGCTTAAACCACGAGAATAGATTGAGAATTGTGCTTTTAGGGGGTCCTGAAGAAAAGAAGAGAAATGAAAAAATTAAATCTTTAGTTAAAAAAGAAATTATTGATTCTGGTTGCAATAACACATTAAGTGAATTTATTAATCTTATAAATTTAATGGACTTAGTAATCAGTGCAGATACATTGGCTTTACATTTAGCCATTGCCCTTAAAAAAAGGATAGTAGGAATTTTTACTTCTACCAGTGCCTCTGAGATAGAGCTTTATGGCCGCGGTCAAATTATTAAAGCAAATATTGACTGCTCGCCTTGTTATAAAAAAGAATGTAATTTTCAACAATGTCTAACAAATATTACTGCTCAAGAAATTTTAGAAGCAGTAAAGAAACAATTAGAGTTTATTAAAAAACCAAATCTTCCTTTAGCACTTCTTTAAATGAATAAAACCTTAGATTTAGAAGACTTAAAAAATAAAGCATACCTTTTGGTGATTGAAGAGATAAACGCTTTAATTGCCATCTTGAATAAAAAAGGTTTAAAATTTACTACTTATCAGGCAGAATTTAATACTGGTTGGGGGGAAAATGATATTTGGTTTAAACGAAAATTATGGGAGATTTCTACTATGATTATCTATGGCAAAATAGAGAAAAGCCAGCGTATATTAGATTGTGGTGGCGCAAGTATTATCTTTAGTTTTTATCTGGCAAGCCGTGGTTGTCAAGTAGAAACGGCAGATATTGATTGGCGAGGATATGGAATAGTAAAAAACGCAGAAATAGTAGCCAAAGAAATGAATTGGAATATGCATAATTTATATTCAAATATTTTTAGTTTACCTTATAAAACTGAGGTCTTTGATCGGGTCTTTTGTATTTGCGTCTTAGAACATTTAGGTTATAAAGAGCAGATTCTGGCGATAAAAGAGATGAGTCGTGTACTTAAAGAAGAGGGGATAATGGGTTTAACTTTTGATTATGGACCAACTGCTTTTGGCAATAAATATAAGCATATTTACGATATTAATCAACGTATTATCATTCCTTCCGAATTAGAGATAATGGGTAATATTGATTATCAAGAAAACGCTTGGTTTCCAGAACAACCCGGCAAGACCTGGGGCGCTTTATTTTTAAGAAAACCAAAAGAAAAAAATAGCCATAAAAGATTGCTTATTTGCACAAACCCCCAGAGTCGCTTAAAGGTAAGAGCAAAGAGTTTTTTAAAAAAGATAAAGGATGGACTCTGGCATCTGGGAATAAGAAGGAGTAGTTACTTTGGGCTTTGGCTTATAAAAGTGGCTTATAAATTAGCGCTGATTAAATTAAAATATCCTCATAAACTACATTTAGGTTGTGGGAATCATTTTCTTTCTGGATGGACAAATATTGATATTTTTAGTGGTGATATCCATTTAGATGTGTTAAAAGGTCTACCTTTTAAGGATAATTCCGTATCTTTTATTTATCATGCTCATTTTATTGAACATTTTAGTTTACAAGAAAACTTAAAAATTTTTAAAGAATGTTATCGCATTTTAAAGAAAAATGGAGTTTTAAGGATTCTTTTCCCTGATTTAGCCAAACACTGCCAGATTTATCTTAATGAAGATAAAGAAACGCTTTATAAATATAAAGAAAAAGGTCTAATTTTGCTTAAACCGGAAGAATTCAATTTAGTTACTGAATGGTTTAATAAAGGTTTCTATGACTTTGGACATAAATTTATTTATGATTTTAAGACCATTGAGGCATTAGCAAAAAAGGTAGGGTTTAGCAAGATTTATCTAGTTGAACATGGTAAAAGTAATTTTCCTGAATTAAATAATATCGATTATTATCCCGACACTGAAAAATTATTTTCTATTGTAGAGATAATAAAATGAAAGTATTAATTACCAATCCTCCCTGGTTATATCGTAAAGGTCTGTCGTTACGTTTTGGGGTAAGAGCAGGTTCACGTTGGCCATTTAGTTATGAGATTCCTACATTTTATAATCAATTTTCTTCTTTATTAAAACTTTTAAAAGAAAAAAAGTTTAAAGATATCTACTTTAGGGTAAAAACAAAATTAAAAAAAGAAAAGGAAGTAGCGCTTAAACGACCCTGTCCTATTTATGTGCCTTATCCTATATTTATGGGTTATGCTACAAGTTATTTAATTAGTAAAGGTATTGATGCTATCTTTTACGATGCCGCTGCGGAGTTCCATAATTATCAAACTTTCTTTAAAAAAGTTAAAAGGATTAATCCAGATATAATTATTCAGGAAACTTCTTCCGCCAGTTTTAATTTAGATTTAGAAATTGCCAAAAAGCTCCATGAGAAATATGAGGTTTGTTTAGTAGGACCGCAAGCAACTGCTTGGGCAGAAAAAATAATTAATTTGCCTTATGTAGATTATGTATTAAAAGGCGCCTATGAATATAGCGCTTTAGAGATGGTTAGAACAAGACGCAAAGGAATTTATGAATATAACGTTGCGGATTTAGATGATTTAGTCTATCCCTATCGAGATAAAAAAATAATTTGGCATTATCGTGATTTTAACTGTTTAAAAAAATTATCTTTTCCCCAATTATGGGTATATGCCAGTAGAGGCTGTATCTTTCGCTGTGATTTTTGCTTATGGGTAAATGTAATGTATAAACATAAATTATCCTTAAGAAAACCCCAGAATATAATTGATGAGATAGATAATATGGTAAGCAAATACAATTTTAAGCACATATATTTTGATGACGATTGCTTTAATATCGGACCCGAAGAACGTTTAAGAGAAATTGCCGATGGTTTAAATAAAATTGGCTTACCCTGGACAATTAATGCCCGCTTAGACCTTTGCGATAAAGAGATGTTTAGATATTTTGTAGAGAGAGGCTGCGTAGGTTTAAGATTAGGCGTGGAGAGTCTTTCCCAACGTTTTTTAGACCTCATAAACAAGGATTTAAAGGTAGAAGAGATTATAGATAAGATAAAATTTTTGGAGAAATTAGATGTAGATTTATATTTATTATTTATGCATTATGTGCCAGGCGAAACTGAAGAGGATAGAAAAATTCAGGAAGCAGAGATTAAAAAATTAGGTCATCGTTTTCAGAATCCGCCTTGCATACCTTATCCTGGTACCCCTTACTATCAAAAAATAATTCAGTCAGGATTTAATTTAGAAGAACTTAATTTTGAAGAATTTGACGCTGGGAATTTAGGTAATAACTTAATTAATGTAATAAAAAAATTTACTCAGCATTTAAATCAAAGAGAATTCAAAGATAATGCTAAAACCCAAAGTTAGTCTTTATATACCATGTTATGATGCTAAAAAATATATTCTTCATTGTTTAGAGGCTGTATTCAAGCAAACATATCCGATTGATGAAGTCTTAATTATTGATGATACTCCTACTGATGAAATAAAAAAAATGGTTGCAAGTTATTCTGTTAAGCATATCTGGCGTAAGAAAAAATTAGGACTGCCTTCTGCTCGTAATCTTGCTTTTAATTTAGCCAAAAATGAATTTGTGGCAGGTCTAGACGTAGATTGTCTGGCTGCTAAGGATTGGTTGGAGAGATTAATGGAAAATTTTACAGAAGATAATATTGTAGGCGTAGGCGGTAAGACGGTAGAAAAATATACCTCTACTTTAATAGATAAGTGGCGCTCTATTTATATGAAACAGCATTGGGCAGATGAAAAAATAATTAATCCTTATTGTTTATTTGGTAGTAATCACTTGTTTAAAAAAAGTGCTGTTTTAGCAGTTGGGTTATTTGATGAAGAGAAATGTAAGAAAGGATATGAAGATGTAGATATATCTTGTCGTTTAAAAAAAGCAGGTTATAAATTAATTTATGAACCAAAAGCAGTAGTCTATCATTTACGCCAGGATAATTTATCTTCGCTTTTAAAAACTCATTGGAACTGGACTTTTGTAGGTATTGGTGGTAGAAGAACTCCCGATAATTTATTTAATCTTATTTGTAAGATATATGACAATATTTTTTATTTATTTCGCAATATAAAGAAAGATATAAAGGAAAAAAGATTATCTTTTTTGTTTATTAATATAATTATGTTTTTTCACCATCTGGTATTAGACATTAAATATTTTATTAATTCAAAATGCAAACGACTCCATTTGTTTCCGTAATCATTGTAACCTATAATCGCCAGGACACGTTAGAGAAGGCGCTTAGGTCATTATTTGTTCAAGATTATCCTCAGGATAAATATGAGATAATTGTGGTTGATGATGGTTCAACCGATAGAACAGATAATTTGGTTAAGAGACTACAAAAAGATTATCCTTTTGTTTACCTTAAGCAAGAACATAAACTTTCTGCTTCAGCGAGAAACTTAGGTATAAAAAAGGCAAAAGGTGAAATTATCTGTTTTTTAGATAGTGATTGTATTGCTCCTTCAAATTGGATTTCTTCGATTATAAATTTATATCAATTGCATCCAGAAGTAGTTTCAGTGGGAGGCTGGTGGGAACATATAATTACAAAAAGAGGTTTCTTTCGGGGTCTTCAAAAAATACTTTTTTATGATGGCTTGATGCCGAAAGAAGGATATGTAGAATGTATTGCTACTCGAAATAGTTCCTATAAAAAAGAAGTCTTTTTCGTAAATGGTTTTTTTGATGAAAAACTTGGTTATCCAGAAGATAGAGATTTTAATATAAGACTTACAAGTCGTGGGTATAAAATATATTTTTCTCCGCATTTAATTGTAAAACATATCCATCCATTTAAATGCTGCGATTTTTACAAACGTGAATTTGGTTTAGGTAGAACCGCCTATCGGCTTTATTTAAGATGGGAGAATCTATTCCTTCCCCAATTTAGATTGCCTTTAAATTTTAAAGATAGATTTATTTTTTGGCTTGTGCCATTCTTAAAACCATACTTAATTTTAAAGGATTATGGTTTTAGTCTTCAAAATATAATTTATATTCCCTTTTTAACCTTAAAATATTTTATTCATCATTTAGGTATATGGTATGAAATGGTTAATTTAAGAAGAAATAAAGGAGAAGATAGATGGAAGAATCCTTAAAGAAAATCGTTAGAAAAGTAATTTGGAGAATAATTGGTTCTGACCCCCGCCTTGAATATATGCCGGACCTTGTGTCTTCTCGTAAACAGATGATAAGTTATGCTATCGCATTAATTAATCATCAGACACGTTTAGTTAGAGAAAATAAAAAAATCGCAGAACCGGGAACGCTTTTAGGAGATTATTTAGAATTTGGCTGTTATAGAGGAGAATCATTTATTTATGCTTATAAATGTGCCAGTAAAATGCTTCCTTGGATGAGATTTTTCGCTTTTGATTCTTTTCAAGGATTACCTGCGCTTACCGAGGAAGATAGAAACGGACCTTTTTATTCAGGACAATTTAGCTGTAGCCAGAAAGATTTTATGGATAACTTAAGAAAGGCTAAGCTTGACCTTAAGCGTGTGGTTTGTATTCCGGGTTGGTTCAATGAAACCTTAAGGCCAGAATTAAAAAAAGAAAAAAATCTAAAGATTGCTTCCATTGTTTATATTGATTGCAACTTATATACTTCTTGTGTTTCGGTATTAAACTTTCTTACTGATATCTTAGAAACGGGCTCAATCATTATCTTTGATGATTGGTTTTCCTTTAATGCTGATCCGACAAAAGGTATTCAGAGGGCATGTCGAGAATGGCTAAAACAAAATCCAAATATCTTATTACAAGACTGGCATGTTTTTGGTCCCTTTGGAAAGAGTTTTATCGTAAAGATTAAATAATAAAAATAAAATGAAAAAGATTTTACTTACTACTCCTTGTCGCCCAAGAGAAATCGATACGCCTTTAGATTTAGTGCCGCCGATGTTTCCTTTAGGCATCGGCTTTTTAGCCGCATTTTTAGAAAGAAGAAACTATTATGTAAAAATCATTGATAATTTTCTTTATGGCAGTAATTACTTTTTTGAAAGGTATTTTTTTAAAAGAAATTTTTTAAAACAACTAAAAGAATTTAACCCTGATTTTGTGGGTATTTATGTGGATAGCGTAAGTTTTCAAAAAGCATTAGAATTAATCCGTTTAATTAAAGATAAATCTTCTGCCAAAATTATCTGCGGTGGTCCGCATGCCTCAGAATTGCCTGAATATTTTCCTTCCGAAGTAGATTTTATTGTGCAAGGAGAAGGCGAAGAAGTTCTCCTTGATATATTAGAAGGCCGTATCCGCCAGCGATTAATAAGTTGTAAGCGTATTGAAGATATAGAGCATTTACCTATGCCTGCCTGGCATCTTTATGAGATTAAAAGATATCCTTTAAAAGAAACCTATTTACCCCATCCTCCGGTCTTTAATCTTAATACCAGTAGAGGTTGCCCTTTTAGTTGTAAATTTTGTAGCGTTCCGGCGGTTTGGGGAAATAGATATCGAGCATTTAGCGCGGAAAAAATTGTTAACGAAATAGAATTTTTAATTAAAAAATACAAAATTAAAGGAATATACTTTCGGGAGGATAATTTTACAGTAGATAAAGAAAGGGTGCATAATTTCTGCGATTTATTATTACGTAAGTCGATAAAAATTGAGTGGGCTTGTGAGACAAGGGTAGATACAATAGATGAAACATTGATGCAAAAGATGAAGCAAGCCGGTTGTCGAGGATTTTATGTGGGCGTAGAAAGCGGAAGTCAAAAGGTTTTAGATAATATTAAAAAAGGTATTACATTAGAACAGATAGAAAGATTCTTTAAATTGTGCCATAAATTTGATATTAAAACCAAAGCGTCATTTATTTTTGGTACGCCGTCAGAGACTGAAAAGGATAGAGAGGAGACCGAGGCCTTGATTGAGAGAATAAAGCCAGATTATGTTAGTAGAGGAGTTTATGTCGGAATCCCCAAAAGCGAATTCTACAATTACTTATTAGAAAATAAATTATATTATCATATGGATAAAAATGGCTTTCTTTATCCTTATGGATATAGAGAGCTGGCGCTAAGATATTATGGAAAGCAAGCCAAAAAATATATACCTTAATTGCTTAAAAAATTTGCAGAGAATAGAACCAATCGTTTTATGGATTTTTTTGTTAAATTTACTCATAAGAATAATCTTTATAAAATACTATACCGCAGAATTTACGGATGGGATTTTTTATTTAGAATATCATTTCTTTCAGCAGTCAACATATCTCCCAATTTATCCTTTTTTGATAAAAATTTTTAGTTTTTTAGGCCAAGAACCACAAGTTACTGGCCGCTTAGTAAGTATATTGATGGCTTCTTTATGCATTTTTCCTATTTTTTATCTTACCAAGACCATTTATAATAAAAAATCTGCTGTCTATAGTTGTCTTTTTTTTACTTTTTGTCCTATAATCTTTAGTAACAGTATTAGAGTGATGTCGGATTCCACACATTTATTTTTTTATTTAGTTTCTCTTTATTATGGAATCCATTCTTTTTTAAATTATCAGAGAAAAGATATATTTTTATTTCTCTTTTTTTCTGGTATAGCAGCATTTACCCGTCCAGAAGCCATATTATTTATACCTTTAATAGCGATTCTATTTTTTATATATGCTCACCGATTTAGTATAGGTAGGGCTATTAGGATTTTTACTTTTTCAGGAATTTCTTGGTATCTTTTTATTATTTTTATAATTCTTCGCTTATGGATAACTAAATCCTCGGGTTATTTTGGTTTATATAAATGGTCGTTATCGAGTATAACGCTTTGTCGTATTTTTGATTTTTTAATTGCTTATCTTAAAGCTATACCATTTGCAAGTATTTATCCAGTATTTTTATTGTTTGTCTTTGGTATAGTAATAGTAATAAAACAAAAATTTCAAAAAGAAAAAAAATTAAAATTGTGGTTGAGTATTTTATTTTATGTTTTATTTATTCACTTATTCTCTTTATCCATTATGACGTTTTGGAGTATGCGTTATCTTTTTTGCACTATTGCCTTAATTATTATTACTGCGGGAGGCGGGCTTAATCAGTTAGAGCTCATTTTAAATAAAAGATGGCTTATAACTGGAATTGTTATTTTTTGTTTGGTATGCGCGGTTATTTCAAGTGCTTTTGCTATATATACAGAACGCGATTTTTTTGGGGATATCCGGCGTAGCGCCGAATATATTAGAAATAATTTAAGAATGGTTCCGGTCTATTCTGATGAAGAGATAAAAACTAAATTTTGGTCAAAAGGAAAAATTCTTGCCTACAAGCCGGATAAACTTGAGGTTGGCCAATATATAGTCTTACACAGTTTTTATACAGATTTAGAAAAGGAGCTAAAGTTTATTAAAGAAAGATATAATATAGAATTTTTATACCAGACAAAATCAAAAGTATTGTCTTTACCCCATCTTTTAAATATAGCCCCTTCTGTTATTGATTATCAAATCCCTTTAAAATTTAGAGAAAAAGAAACAGAATATATAAGCGTAGTAGTTTATATAAAATCTTTTAAAGAAAATTAAAAATATATTTATTATTTAGTACAATATGTTAAAGAATGATATTTATCTTATAAGAAAGTTAGAAGAAAGTAGCGGTTATTTCCAAAGTTCTTATTCAAATCGTTATAGTAATTGGAAGAGATATTATTCTATAAGAAAAGCCTTTTTTAGACAATTGCAGAGATTAAATAGAAAAGAGCCGATAAAAATATTAGAGATTGGCTGCTACGAAGGAGACTTTATATATCGTTTAAAAGCAGAATTTTCTAAAAAATATAAATTGAAATTTTTTGGTATAGATATTTCTCATTTGGACATTAATTTTGCTAACCAACGCAAGAAATATTTTGCGCATCAGGATTGTTATTTTTTAGTAATGGATGTGCAAAAGTTAGGTTTTATCCCTGAAGTATTTGATATTATTATTGCTTCAGAGGTAATAGAGCATCTGCCTGAACCTCAAGAGGCGCTTAAGCAAATATATTGTATCTTAAAGAAAGACGGTCTTTTTATTTTGACTACTCCTAATAAAGGCGGAAGTCTATTAGCAAAATTTTTACACTTTGTAAGTAGTAAAATTAATATCTCTCCAACCTATAATTTTATATCTGAGAATGAAATTGCCAAGATAAGATTATCTTCTGAACAGGGCTTAACCGGAAGTGGCTGTGGCCATATCTCGGTAAAAGATAGGAAACAATGGCAGCTCATTTTTAAAAATATAGGCTTTAGATTAATAACCACAGAAGGAACCTCGGGTCTTTTATTTGGCTTACCTTCTTTAGATAGATACCGCATATTATTTGCCTTAACCGTAATTTTGGATGTAATTCTGGAGAAATTGCCTTTTTCTTATCTTTGGTCAGAGACATTATTTTTTACTTTAAGAAAATGATTGATTTTGTTTGTTTTTCACAAAATAATTGGGAAAAGCGGAAGGCAAGAAAACAACAGTTTATGTTTTATCTTTCCCAAAGAGAGGATGTAGATAAAGTTCTCTATATTGAACCGCCGCTTAATTTTTTTAGACTATTAATCCTTCCATTTTTAGAATTAAAAAATTTAGAAGACCGCTTGCGTTGGAGGAGGGCGTTAAAACTAGAAGTAGAGCCATTATCGGATAAATTCTTTCTTTATACGCCGCTATTTTTTTTGCCTTTTTCTTTTCGAATTCAGTTTATTTATAATCTTAATCTTTTTCTTTGTTTGCAAATTATAAAAATAAAACTTAAAAATAGAAAATTTAAAAATATAGTTTTATGGCTCTATCATCCTTATGATTATAAATTGTTAGATTATTTTAAAAAAAGATTTATTTTGTGTTTTGACTGGGCGGAGGAATGGAGTAAGTATTTTTGGGAACTATCAAAGTTAAGACGCCAAAAGATAAAGAAACTGCAAGAAAAAATTATCCTTAAAGCTGACCTTGTCTTTGTTGTTTCAGAAAATTTATTAAAAGAAGCCAAGAAAATAAATCCTTATACATTTTTACTTTTAGATGCTACGAGTCCAGAATTATTTCAAAAAGAGACTAAAATCCCCAAAGACCTTTTGGGGATTAAAAGGCCAATTATTGGTTATAGCGGAACCATTGATGAACGGATAGATATAGAATTAATAAAATTTATTTGCGAAAATTTAGCCAATGCATCTTTTGTTTTTATCGGGAATATCCTATCTAAACGTATAGATATTACAGATTTAAAGAATCTAAAAAATGTTTATTTCTTAGGAGCAAAATCATACAAAGAACTCCCCGCTTATATTAAAGAATTTGATGTTTGTATCTCGCCGCGTAAAGTTGATGCTTATATTCCACCTCCTACAAAAATATTTGATTATTTAGCCAGTAAAAAACCCATTGTTTCTACCGCCAGCGTGGGAATTAAAGATTTTGGCAATTGTATAAAGATAGCGAATAATAAAGAAGAATTTTTAAATTTTATTAAAGAAGCATTAAAAGAAGATAGAGACGAACTAAAGCAATTAAGATTTAAAAAAGCACAAGAAAATTCCTGGGCTATTCGGGCAGAAGAGATTATAGAAAAAATAAATAATTTTAAAAAACAGAAAATAAAAAAAATTTTAATTATCCCGCCACATTATGTAGCTCCCCAAAAGATGAAGATTCGTCTTATCGAAGTGGCTCAATGTTTGTCTTCTAAATACAAAGTATATTTATTGTCTTGGCAGGCAACCTTATCAATGAATTTTTTAAAGAGAGCTTTTAGCTGTATTTTAGATTTATTTAAAATCCCTAAAATTTACCGCAGCCAAAAGCTTACTCATATAGAATTTCCTATTTTACATCGGCCCCTTTTAATTGCACTTAAATTTAACAGTTACTTCTTAAAGAGGTTTATTCAAAAAGAGAATATAGATTTAGTGATAAGCGGCTCTTATTATATGTTTAGTATCCCCAAAGAAAGGAATTATAAATATATATTGGATTTGGCTGATTTGCCTGCCTTTGGAAATAATTATTTTGACCGCTTTATTTATCAGCAGACAAAGCAGGAAGCCAAAAAAGCAGATACAATTACCGTTATTTCTTATGGTTTATCAAAATATATCTTAGAAAACTACCAACGTAATGCCTATATAGTTCCTAATGGAGCTTATATAAACAGACTACGCTCATTTAACCCTTATGAGTTAGAAAAGTTACGCGAAAAATATGGTTTGATTAATAAATATGTGATTGGATATATAGGATTTATCGGAGATTGGGTAAAGATTGAATTTTTGGCGGATGTATTCTATCAATTAAAAAAAGAATTACCAAATCTTTGTCTATTTATTGTAGGAGCTTGCCCTAAACTTAAATTGTTAAAACGTAAATTTTTAAAAGAAGAGATTATTTTTACAGGAACAATTGAGGAAGATATCTCTAATTATTTTAATCTTTTGGATATAGGGTTATTGCCACATGAGAAAAATTTATTTCAGGACCTTGCCTTCCATATAAAATTAATTGAATATACTGCTGCCAGAAAAATGGTAGTGGCTACTCCTTTAGAAGAGATAAAACGCTTAAATTTTCCTAATATTCTACTTGCTGATTTAGAGATAAAGCTTTGGGTGGAGGCAATAAAGAAAGCAAAAAATATGAAATGGCAGAAGCATTGGGATAGTTTGGTAGATAATTATGATTGGTCTATAATTAGCCAAAAGTTTATTGACCTTATTGGAATTCAAGATGCTTGAATATTTAAATTGTCCTATTTGTAAAAATAAAGTATATCTATGGATAAATGCCTGTAAAATTACTTCCGAAGATGCCGATATACCCGAGAAAATTTTTGATATGCTAAGATGTAGAAGTTGTGGCTTGATTTTTATCAACCCCTTGCCTAAATTTAATAAAGAAAATTTAAAAAAACTCTATGATAGAGAATATTTTAATAAAGAGTATATGAAATTTTATAGTATAAATCAAGAAAAGATATCCTGTCAATCTAATGAGCCATTTTCTTGGCGCTTAAATTTAATAGAAAAATATAAAAGTAAAGGCAGAATTTTAGATATTGGTTGCGCAAGTGGTAGATTTTTGAATTTAGCCAGAGAAAGCGGCTGGGAAGTTTTTGGCGTAGAGTTATCTGATTATGTAGCTGATTTTGCAATTAAAAATTATCATCTGAATGTTTTTTGCGGTTTTTTAGAAGAAGCCAAATTTAAAGATAATTATTTTGATGTCGTATGCGCCAGCGATATTATAGAACACCTAAATGACCCAGAAAGTTTTTTGGGAGAGATTTATCGGATATTAAATAAGGAGGGATTACTTTATTTAGCTTCTCCTAATGCTAGTAGTTTTTATTATAAATTTTTTGGTTTAATTGCGCGCTACAATCGCAGGAATTATTTTGTTTTACCGCATCATATTTATCATTTTAGCCCATTAAGCATTAAACTTTTATTAAATAAAACGGGCTTTAATATACTTAAATTTAGATTATCACATTCGCGCACTTCTAATTTTTTTATGAATATTTTTAACTTCAATGATAGGATGATAATAATTGCAAAAAAGAAGCCTTAAATTAATTTTATGAGGAAATTATCAAAAAGGATTTTACCTCCTTTAATAAAAAGGTTTATCAGATTTATGAGAAAAATTTATTTTATTTTTTTTGATTTTGTAGGCAATATAATATTTTTCCTTTTGCGCTTATTAAGATTAATTCCGGCCATAAGCAATTTTAAAAAAGAAGAGATTAAAAAAATTTTAATTATTCGTTTAGACAGGATTGGAGACGTAATTTTATCTACTCCTGCAATCAGGGCAATTAGGCAGAGTTTTCCTGACGCGAAAATCCATCTTTTAATTAAAGAATACACCAAGGATTTAGTGGTTAATAATCCAAATATAGATAGATTATTAATTTATGGCAAAGAAAAAATCGCCTCCGATTATGATTTGGCAATAGCTTTACATCCGGGGCTTAATCAAAATTATTTAACTTTTATAAGCGGAGCAAAAACCAGGGTTGGCTATACCGGTTGGGGAGGCGGATTTTTTTTAACCCATAAATTGATTGATGATAGAGAAATTCGAATTCGGCATGAAGTAGAATCTGCTTTGGAGGTGGTAGAAAAAATTGGTTGCGCTACCAATGATAAAAGTTTAGAAATTTCTACTACTGAAGAAGGAGAACGATTTGCTAAAGATTTTTTCCAAAAAAATGGCTTTAAAGAAGAAGATATCTTAATAGTTATTCATCCGGGAGCAAGACAGGAGTATTTAAGATGGAAAAAGGAAGGCTTTGCGGAAGTCGCGGATAGGTTAATTAAAGAAATAGAGGCAAAGGTAATTCTCATTGGCGCTAAAGAAGAGAAAAAATTAATTGAAGAAGTGGTTTTTTTTATGCAAGAGAAACCTATTCAAGCAGTGGGATTAAAACTAACCGAATTAATCTCATTAATCAAAAGATGTAAATTATTTATCGGAAATAGCACTGGTCCAATGCATATCGCAGTAGCGTTAAAAGTACCCGTCGTGGCTATATTTGGTCCAATACATCCTTTAGATAGTTACCTTGAATGGGGGCCGTGGGCAGAAGGTAATACCGTGGTATCCAAAAACTTAAATTGTTTCCATTGTCATCCCGGAGATTGTTTCCATTTTAAATGCTTAAAACTTATTACATCCGAAGAAGTTTTTATTGCCTGCAAAGAGCAATTGATAAATCTTAAAGAAAAATGAAGAAGTTATCGGCATCTTTAGATTTTGTGGTATCGGGTCGAAAAAATATTCTTTATTCCTTAATTTTAGATAAGATAAAAGATAATCAGGATTTAAAAATTTTGGACATCGGTTGTAAAGAAGGCCAAGACTTATTCTATCTTATTAATAAAAGACCAAAAATACAAGCTTATGGATTAGATATAACTTTCGTTGAGAGCTGGATTAATAATAATTTAGAAAATCTTTATTTTATTAATGGAGATGCTACGGTTTGCCCATTTAAAGATGAAAGTATGGATATTGTAATATCGGCGGAATGTATTGAACACATTTTAGATATAGAAAAGTTTTTAGCCAATGTATATAGAATACTTAAGCCAGGAGGATATTTTTTTATTACTACACCCTCACGTTATAGTTATACTTATTTAATCGGTAAATTAATTCCAAAAAGATTAAAAAATGCGTTAAGAAAATTAGTCTATTTTGGTATCTCACCAAAAGATGGTATTAAAAAAATTCTGCCTAATGGCAAGATAATTAAAGAACACGTCCATGAATATAGTATTGGCGAATTTAAAAAATTACTTAATAAACATGATTTAGACGTGGAAATAATTAAAGCTGGATATCTTTATGTGCCGTTGGCGCCATTATTTGACCGTTTTCCTTTGTTAATTAATTTATGGAAATTATTTGATAAAACTATTAGTAAATTACCATTTACCAACCATTTAAAAGCACATTTTATTGCGAGAGCGAAGAAGCATTCATTAAGCGAAATTAAAAATATACTTATTATTAATTTAGGGGGTATTGGAGATATATTACTTTCTCAACCTGCCTTGCGCGCTTTAAAAAATAAATTTTCTAATTGTCAAATTTCTATATTAGTTGTTCCCCGTGTTTATGATTTAGTAAAAGATTTTTCTTATATAGACAGTATTTTTATTTTTTATAAAAGTAAATCTCCGCTCAATCTTTTTAGAAATTTTATTACTCTTTTTATTTTACGAAGAATGCATTTTGCTTTAGCGATTAATATGCGTACAATGGTTTCTAAAAGAAGCACTTTTTTTATAAAACTTCTATTATACATTATTAATCCAAAGATAAAAGTAGGGAGGAATACAGATGGAAGAGGGAATTTTTTTGATATCAGTATTTTTGAGCCTACGTTGGGGAATAAATATGAGAGGGAATACGATATAGACACCGTGAAAGCTTTAGGCGTAGAAGTTTTAGATAAATATATAGACTTTATAATTGATGAAAAAATTATAAATAAAGTCAAGCAGATTTTAGAAAAAGAAGGCGTGTATAAAGATACTATTCTTATAGGTATTCAACCCGGCGGGATGCCTGCCCGTAGATGGCCAATAGAAAATTTTGCGAAAGTGATTAGTTTGATTTCTGAAAAGATTAATTGTAAGTTTATCATAGCCGGCGCTAAAGAAGAAGCTGGCCTGATAAAAAAACTTATTAAGATATCTCAGAGAGATTTAATAAATCTTGCGGGAGAGCTTAATTTAAAAGAATTAGCTGCTTTAATAAAAAGATGCAATCTTTTTATTTCTAACGATACCGGACCAATGCATATTGCGGCAATCTTAAAAGTTCCTTTGATAGCCATTTTTGGCCCCGGAGACCTTAGGCGTTATGACCCACGCAATATTTCCGATAAAGCAGCGGTTTTATATAAAAAAGTAGATTGTAGTCCTTGTAATAGAATAAAATGTAAAAGTAAAATATGTCTTAAAATGATTACTCCTTCAGAAGTATTAGAAGCAGCGCTTAAATTTTTAAAACAGGAGAAAGTTTATGAAGACTATGGAAAATATTAAACTCTCTATAATTATTCCCGTCTATAACGAGGTAAATACCATTTTAGAGGTTATTAGACAAGTAGAAAATGAAATTCACAATAAAGAAATAATTATTGTAGATGATGCTTCAGTTGATGGCACAAGAGAATTATTGGCGCAGATAAAAAAAGAAAATATTAAATTACTCTTTAATGAAAGAAATAGAGGAAAGGGCTATTGTATTCGAAAGGCCTTAGATTATGTAAGTGGCGATATCGTGATTATTCAGGATGCGGATTTGGAGTATTATCCTGATGAATATAGTATTTTAATAGAAAAAATTATTGAAGACAAAGCAGATGTAGTATATGGCAGTAGATTTATTGGCGCGCATCGGGTTTTTTATTTTTATCACTATTTAGGAAATACTCTACTTAATTTAATTGCCAATATTTTATTAAATACGAATTTAACTGATTTAATGACGGGTTATAAAGCATTTAAAACAAGAGTGATTAAAAAATTAACTTTAAAGTCAGAACGCTTTGGGATTGAGACGGAAATCACCGCGGAGGTCTTTAGAAGAAAATTCCGGGTATATGAAGTGCCCATTTCCTATGCCGGCAGAACTTACGAAGAAGGCAAAAAGATAAGATGGACAGATTTCTTTAGTTGTTTATATTGGCTTATAAGAGCAAGATTAAGAAGAATTCATGATTAGAAAAATTTATTATTGGTTGCATCGATTAACTTCTTTTTCAGAAGAGCAGGGTGAATATTCTAGTGGTTATTGGCAGGATTTAGCGAGAAAAGAAACACTTAAATTATGTAAGAATTTAAAAGGTAAAGTTTTAGAAGTAGGTTGCGGAGAAGGGCTATTTTTGGCTAAATTAGCCAAACAAAACCGTGATTTAGAGATTTGGGGTATTGATAATAATAAAAATTTATTAGAAAAAGCAAAGAGGCGCCTTCAAGAAAATAATTTATCAGGGATTCAGCTTTTTTTAGAGGAGGCAACGAGACTTTCTTTTAAAGATGAATATTTTGAAGCCGTAATTTGTATTAATGTTATTTTTAATCTTAAAGATAAAGAAACGGTAAAAAAAGTTTTAGAAGAGATAGCCCGTGTATGTAAAAAGAAAGGCAGGATAATTATCGAATTTAGAAACCAAGAAAATCCTCTTCTTTTACTTAAATATAAACTTGCTCCGCTGTATGATGCGACAGTTAAAGATTTACCTTTAAAGACATATCGATTAAAAGAGATAAGTTCAATTTTAGAAGAATTGGGTCTAGCTATAACCAATAAGTTATATTTAGGATTCATGCTAAAAAAATTTGCCCCGATTATTATTTTAGAAGTAGAAAAAATATAATTTATGCCGATTAAAAAAATCGCCCAAATTGGAATAAAAATAAATCTTTTAGATATTTTATCAGGTTATCAGGGTATTTTTAAAAATAGTCAAAAAGATTTTCAAAATTTATTAGCGGATTATTTCTCAAGTAAATATATATATTTTACTAATTCTGGTACTTGTGCTTTTTATCTTATATTATCTACTCTTAAAAAAATCTCATCTAAAAAAGAAGTAATTTTACCTGCCTATACTGCACCCGCAGTGGTTTTAGCGGTATTAAAGGCAGGGCTTAAGGTGGTTCTTTGTGATATCTCTTTAAAGGATTTTAATTTAGATTTAGAATTATTACTTCAGAAAATCAACCCAGATACTTTATGTGTAGTGCCGACGCATTTATTTGGCATAGTTAATTTAGGGATAGATTCTTTAAAAGAGAAAATACCCCAAGTTTATATCATTGAAGACTGCGCCCAATCTTTTGGCAGTAAAATTAAAGAAAAGCATACTGGCACTTTTTCTGATGTAGCTTTTTTAAGTTTTAACCGGGGCAAAAACTTACCTACCTATGGCGGTGGTTGTATCATTACTAATTCTTTAAATTTAAAAGAATCTATCGAAGAAGAAATAGAGAAATTAGAAAAGCAGAATATATTTTTTAAATTCTTTTTACCTTTTAAAATCTTTGCTTTTTCTCAAGCGATGAAGCCATTTATATATGGGGCTCTTTATCCGGTAATTGCAAAATTTAAAGACCAGCATGTTCCGGAAGATTTTTCTCTGCGCAAATTTACCAATTTTCAGGCAGGAGTGGGGCTTTCTTTATTTAAAAGGATACTTTCTGATATAGAAAAAAGATATCTTAATGGAATGTTTTTATTAAAGCATCTTAGTCAGATAAAAGAGATTATTCTTCCTTATATCCCCCAAGATTCCCAGCCTGCTTTTAGTCGTTTTCCTTTATTGTTTAAAAATTTAGAATTAAAAGAGAAAGTAAAAAAAGCATTAGAAAAATCCGGGATAGATACATCATATATGTATTTAAGACCCCTACATCATATTTTTCCTTTAGGATATCAAAATGATGATTTTCCTAATGCCAATTATTTAGCTAAACATCTTTTAGTGCTTCCGGTTCATCCTTTGGTAAAAGAAGAGGATTTATTAAAAATGGTAAAAATAATAAATAAGATATGTTTCCTTTAAGAAATTTAAAAAGATTTTTTAAAAAGGCAATAAAACAGCCAGGATACGCTTTTTTAGTCTTTATTAAGCGGCTTCAGGCATATTTTTTCTATCTTCAAGGAAAAGGAAAAAGTAGCCCTCCTGAAGCAGTTACTTTATTTTTAACTTACCGCTGTAATCTTAAGTGTAAAATGTGCGGACAATGGGGAAGGGAAGGAGTAAGTAAAAGGCAGGATCCGGAATTTATCCAAAAGGAACTTAGTTTAGAAGAATTAAAATCGATTATTGATGATTTGGCTTCTTTTAAGCCCAATATTACCCTTTTTGGCGGAGAGCCGTTACTTTATAAGGATTGTATTGAATTAATAAAATATATCAAAGGGAAAAAACTGCATTGTCTGATAATTACCAACGGTTTTCTTTTAGAGGAGAAAGCTAAAGAGATTGTTGAGGCAGGGTTAGATGAGTTAAATGTTTCTTTAGATGGAGCAAAGGCGTTACATAACCAGATTCGCGGAATGCCGGGACTATTTGAGAAGATTACCGCCGGTTTAAAAAGTATAAATCATTTTAAAAGTCAAAAAAATACTTCTTATCCCTTAATAAATTTACAATGCACGATTAGCCAGTATAATTATAAATATTTAGAGCAGTTAATCGATGTGGCGGATGAGGTAAATGCAGATTCGCTTACCTTTCATCACTTAATTTTTGTTAATTCTAATATCTTACAAAGACAAAAATTTTATGATAGTTTATTAGAATGTAATTCTTCTGATTGGGAAGGGTTTAATTTTCAGCCCGAGATACCAGCCGATATCCTTTATGAAAAAATGAAAAAGATTTTATCCGGTAAATATCGTTTTAATGTCGATTTTTATCCGAATTTTTCTTATTCAGGGCTTAAAGAATATTATAAAAATGTTGATTACCTACCTTTAGATTATCCCTGCCGTTGTTTAAGTCCTTGGATTGTGGCTTATATTTTTCCGAATGCTGAGGTAAGGCCATGTTTAAATTCTACTTATTCTTTTGGAAATTTAAAAAAGGAAAAATTTCTTACGCTTTGGAATGGTCTTAAGGCAGTTAAATTTCGTCGCTTCCTTAAAGAAAAACGCATTTTTCCTGCCTGCATAAGGTGTACCGAACTTTATCGCTATTAGATAATGATAAATAAGCAAAAAATAAAAATAGCCCAAGTAATTACGCGTCTTGACTGGGGTGGTTCACCTGATATTTTAAGATTAATTTGCTACAATTTAGACCCAAATTTATATGAAGTTACTTTAATTACAGGATTAACCAAATATCCGAGTTTAAAAACAAAAAAATTTATCGAAGAATTTAAAGAAAAGATAATCGTTATTGCCCAATTAAAAAGAAATATTAATCTATTTTTTGACCTTGTGGCATTTATTAAGTTATATCTTTTATTTAGAAATAAAAAATTTGATATTGTGCATACCCATACTGCTAAGGCAGGAATTTTGGCAAGGTTAGCGGCATATCTTGGGCATAAATCTATAATTATTCATACTTTACATTGCCACAATTTCTACGGTTATTTTAATCCTTTTTTTAGTTATATCATTGTACTAATTGAAAGATTTATGGCATTTTTTACCGATATTATTACGGTATTAACTGAATTAGAAAAAAAAGATTTATTAAAATTTAAAATTGCTAAAGAAAATAAAATTAAAGTTATCTATCCGGGATTAGAATTTGAGGAAGTCTCTTATATAGATAAAGAAAAAACAAAAAAATTATTTAATTTTAAGACGGATGAGAAATTAGTAGGCATGGTCGGACGTCTTGAGCCGGTTAAAGGAGCAAAGTATTTTATAATGGCAGGTTCTGAATTAGCAAAAGAAAATAAAATAGTTAAGTTTTTATTAGTTGGAGAAGGAAGTCAGAGAAAAAAATTAGAAAGCTTAGTAAAGCATTTAGGTCTTTTAGAAAGATTTATTTTTTTGGGCTGGCAGGAAGAAATTTCTAAAATAATTTCTATTTTAGATATTTTGGTTTTGCCTTCCTTAAATGAAGCAGTAGGATTGGTTTTATTGGAAGCGCAAAGTCAAGGAGTGCCGATTGTAGCCACCAGAGTAGGAGGGATACCGGAGGTAGTAAAAGAGGGGCAGACCGCAATATTAGTTCCTCCGTATGATATTTCTAAACTAGTCGCAGCAATAGGGGATTTATTAGAAGATAGAGAAAAATATTTAAGCTTTTCTCTTCAGGCAAAAAAATGGGTAAAAGAAAAGTTTTCTACTCAGAAGATGATAGGGGATTTTTTAAACCTTTACCAAGAATGCTTTCTTGGTAAAGATAGATGATTAAAGATATTGACACATAAAGTGAGACTGCTATAATAAAAATAGAATGTATGAGCTATATTGGAAGTTAAAAGAGAAACCCTTTGAGAATACCCCGGATTTACGTTTTCTTTACCATTCCCCAAAACATGAAGAAGCGCTCTTTCGTATGCTTTATGCGATTAAAGAAAGAAAACCTGCGGCATTATTAACCGGCGAATGCGGAAGCGGAAAAACCCTTTTAAGTAGAGTCCTTTTAGCAGAACTGGCGCAACAGCGTTATCAGAGCGCAATAATCTTTAATCCGAAGGTAAATTCTTTAGAGCTTTTAAGAGAGATTACTTATCAATTAGGTATAAACAATCCTTCTTCAGTTACCAAAATAGAATTATTGCATCAACTTAATGAAATCTTTCATAAGAATAGAAGTGAACAGAAGGATACAGTAATCGTAGTAGATGAAGCCCAGACTATAGATGAAGATAGCTTTGAGGAATTAAGACTACTCTTAAATTTTCAGTTAAATGATAATTTTTTACTTACACTTATTCTTTTGGGTCAACCCGAATTAAAAGAAAAGATTGACCGCCTACCAAATTTAAAGCAAAGATTTTCTGTCAGATATCATTTAAAAGCGCTTTCAGATAAAGAAACAAAAGAATATATTTTGCATCGCCTAAAAGTAGCAGGTGCAACTGAGGAGATATTTTTAGAGGATGCTATTTTGGAGATATTTCGGTTTTCTGCAGGTATTCCCAGAAGGATTAATAATCTTTGCGATATGGCGCTTTTAGTTGGTTATGGCGAAGGAATAAAGAAAATTAATAAAGAGATTATCCTAAAAGTAGCATGCGACCTTGAAGAGATGGCTCAAGAAGAAATAGAAGATAAGGCAAAAGTCAATGGTTAGGATTTCAGATATTTTTAAAAAAATTACGGAGAAAACAAAATCAACTGAAGCTTCTAAATCAGAGCCAGAATCTTTAGAAAAAAAAGATAAAATTTCTTTACCCGAAGAAAAGACAGAAACTATTTTAGATTCAAAAAAAATAGAAGTAACCCCGCCTACTTTATCTAAAGAGAAGACAATGGATACTTCTGAAGCTACTTCTGAAGTAATGATTTCAAAAATTGTAAAGGAGGAGGTTAAAAAAGTCGCTTTTCAGGAGAGTGAAAAAATATATGATGATTTATATACTTTTAAGAAAAATATTTTAACCCAGAAAGAGCCGTTAAACATCGAAAAACTCTCATCAATTATTGAAAGGGCGATTGGCCAGTTAATTTTAGATAATCAGGATTTATTATTCATTGCCTTTAATAAAGATACAGATGATGAAAATTATCTTTTTACTCATGCGGTAAATATCTGTTTACTTTCTATCCAGATGGGACTCGGTTTAGGATATTCACGTAAACAGCTTTTAGAATTGGCTATTGCCGGATTTTTGCACGATATTGGAATGGCCAGTTATCTAAAAATTGTCAATCATCCACGTAAATTAACCTCGCAAGAATATGAACAGATAAAACAGCATACACTTTTAGGCAAAGACATCTTAAAAGATTTAGGTAATGACGCTAAGGTTTATCTACGGGTAGCAGAGGAGCATCATGAACGTTTAGACGGAAGTGGTTATCCTTATGGTAGACAAAGCGAAGACCTGCATGCATATAGTAAAATTATTATCTTACTTGATGTCTATGAAGCAATGACCCACTCTCGACCTCAACGTAAATATTATTCGCCTTCAGAAGCAATAAAGGAGCTTATTGAAAATAAAAATAAATTTGATCCTAATTTAATTAAGGTTTTATTAGAAAGAATTGGGATGTATCCGGTGGGAAGTTTAGTAAAATTAAGCACAAAAGAAATCGCTCAGGTAATTAAGATTAATCCTATATCTTGCATGCGCCCGGTGGTTAGGATAATTTACGATGCCCAAGGCCAATCATTAAGGGAAGAAAAAATACTTGATCTTATGCGTGAGCCGACTATCTATATTTTAGAAGGTTTGGGTAAAGATGTGTATGGCTTAAGCCTGCGCGGATAATCCCAAAATCTTTTCGTTGTTTAATTCTCTAAAAATAAAGTTTTATAAATTATGTTCCGGGTACTTCTCTGCATCCCGCCGGATTACGATTATAACTTTCCTACCTTAGGCACTCCTGCTTTATGCGGTTTTCTTAAAAAAAAGGGTATCGATGTTATCCAGATTGATTTAAATCTTGGCTATCGAGATTTTTTAATTACTCATATTCAAAGCTCCCCACTAACTTATGCACAAAAAAAGTCACTTTTAAAAATATGCCTTAAAAAATTATTTTCTGAGAAATTAAAAGACCGTTATTACTCTCATTTTTTACCTTCAGATAATAATGAAACATCGCTTGAGTTAGCCTATGATAATAACACCAACAGTTCTTTCTTTTTTACTGAGAATTTACTTTCTTCTGAATATCTTTGGCAATATTTAGAGGATGAAGATGAAAATACTTTCTATCAATTTTATAAGCAAAAGGATATTTTGGGATTTTTAGAGAAAAAAGAAATAAAGCTTTTAGGTATCTCCATTATTTCTCCTTCGCAAGCAATTGCAAGTCTTACTTTAGGATTTTTGGTAAAAAAATATCTCCCACACATTCATGTAAGTATCGGTGGACAATGGCCAACTTTATATAGAAAGGTATTATTAGAGAGAAAGGACCTCTTTAATTGTTTTGACAGCATCATTGTCTTTGAGGGAGAGACTCCTTTATATAGATTGGTCGAGGCATTAAAAGATAAGAAAGATACATTTATTCCCAATGTAATCTTTAAAAATACAAAAACCGATTTTAGTAATAACCATACCGAAGAGAATTTAAATGAACTACCTTGTCCTGATTTTGATGGACTTTTCTTAGAGGAATATGAAGGTAAAGATATGGACTTAATAACCCTTACTTTTGAAACCTCCCGCGGATGCTATTGGTCTAAATGTGCCTATTGTGTGGATTTACCTTTACCTAAACCTACTTATCGTAGAAAAACCCCCATTTTGGTAGTCAGAGATATTAAAGAATTAAAACAAAAATATAATGTAGGATATTTAATGTTAAGCGACCCGGGAGTTTCACCGCGTCAGATGTTAGAAGTAGCAAAAGAGATTTTAAAACAAAGGATAGAGATAAGTTGGTGGTGTATGGCTCGGCTTGACCCAGGATTTAATTATGATTTATTTAAGATTGCCAAAGAAGCAGGGCTGAAGCAGATAAATTTTGGCTTTGAGACTGCCAATGAGCGTCTCTGTAAATTATTAGATAAAGGATATAGAAAAGAATCTACTTTAAGGATTATTAAAGATTGCCATAAAGCAGGCATAAAAGTAGGACTACAGACAATGTTGGGTCTACCTCAAGAAACCTTTGAAGAAGGTTTAGAAACGGTTGATTTTCTCATCAGGAATAAAGGATTTATCGAAGATGTAATTTTTAATACTTATTATCTTACTCCGGAAAATTTTATTTATCGCAATCCTAAAAAATATGGCATTGAATATGCAGAAACTCGCTGTTTACCTTTTACATTCTTTATTCCTTTTAGGAATATACAGGGAATGAGTATGCAGCAGGCAGTCAATTTAGAGAATATTTATTGGCTGCTTTTAGGAAAAGATAAATCCAAAAATAGAAAATCAATTTTTTCTTTAGAGAAAAAATTCTCTTTAGCAAAAGATGTATCTGAAGGCTTTTTAGAATTTTCTCTAAATCGGGAATCTGTTCGAATAGATTATTTATATAATCGACTAAACCAAAGTTGTCTTTGGCTTAAAGATTATGAAAAAGAAATCCTTGATTTAATTAAAAAAGGTTTAAGTTTAAAAGAGGTCTATGCTGGACTATCTCTAAAATATTCCCAAGACGGTTTTTTAGAAAAATTAAGTTTTTTCATAGAAGAAGCTTATAGAGAAAAATTTCTTATAAAAAAATAGTTTTATTTCTTAATAGAAGAAACTTTTAGATGGAAGAGATATATTTTTTTCAGGATAAGGGTTTAAGTATGTGGCCATCTCTAAAGGGAGAAGAGAAGTTGATTGTAAAAAAAGTCCCTTTATCCAATTTGAAAATAGGAGACCTTTTGGTATACCGCAGCAAGGAAAAGATTATCTGTCATCGTCTGATTAAGAAGGTCAAAGATAAAAATAGATACATTATCTATGCCCGCGCCGATGCCTCTTTAGGCCTGCCTGAATTGGTAAAAGAAGAGATGCTTTTAGGTAAGGTTATTGGTATACTTAAGAATAATAAGATAATTTATGTTGATAAACCAATACAAAGGTTGATTAATCGGATTATTTTGTTGCTTTCGCCATTGATAAATTTTATGGGTAAGGTTTATACCCTTTTTTGTATAAAAAGATGAATAATATTTTTATTGTAGAAGACCACGATACAGTTTTAAAAATATGGAAGAAGAAAAATATTCAAAATTTAGATTTAGTGCATTTAGATGCCCATATTGATTTAGGGATTCATTTGGCTAAACCACTTAAAAAAATATTAGAGGAGGCAGAAGATATCAAAGAGTTAAAAGAGAAATTAGAATATGCCATTTCTTATCTACATTATGCTAAAGATTTTAAAAAGCAGATTGATATCGGAAATTATATTTATCCGGCAATAAAAGAAGATATTGTGCGCGATTTTTATTGGGTTATTCCGGGAGGAATAAAGGAATTTAAAAGTTCTTTTAAGTTAATCAAAAATATTTTAAGAGATATTCTTAAAGAAGAGAATAAAAATGAAAAATTATCTATTGAATATCTTGATGAAGGACTCATTGTCTCCTCTATTTTAGGAAGAAGATTTTTTGTCTCTATTTTAGAGAAACTGCCTAATTTTAATAAGGAGATTTTGCTTGATATAGATACAGATTTTTTAGTAATTGATACACTTAAGAAAGCAGATAATACGCAAGAGATTGGCAAAAGAAGACCCTGGATTTTACCCAAAGATTTAAGTTTAATTTTAAAGAAAAAGATCACCCGGCCAAAAATTATTACCATTGCCTATTCGGTAAACGGAGGTTTTACTCCCATAAATTATAGGTATTTTGCCGATGAGTTAGCGTATCAATTTTCAAATTCAAAATTTAAAAAAAGATTGTTTAAAAAATATAAGGCGACCCGCTATTTTTTACTTTTTAACTCGACGGGAAAAAAAGAATTCTATTGGAAGGCAGTTAGCTTAGATAGGGCTTTTCGTTTGCCTGACAATAACTATGGACCACTTTATCTTATAAAAAATAGGTTTTTAAAAGCCCAAGAAGAATTTAAAAGGATTCTTAAAGTAGATAAGGATAATTTTGGTTCTTTAGTAGGGATGGCTCAGATACTTTTAAGAAATAAGGATTTTAAAAGGGCAAAAAGATTTTTTCTTAAAGCTTTAAGATTAAAAAACAAAAATGATACACCTATTCATCGCTTAAAAGAAAGAACGCTTTTTGGCCTGGCAAAGATAGAATTAAAATTTAAAAAATTAAATAAGGCAAAGAATTACTTAATTTCTTTAAAAAATAATTCTTGCTTAGAGCCAGAAGTTTATTACCTTTTAGGTTTAATTTTAGAGAAAGAAAAAAAATATATTTTGGCAGTTCAATATTATAAAGATGCCATAAGATTAGGTTTTAATGATATTTTGCCCCTTAAGCATTTAATAAAAATCACTAAGTATTTAAAACAAAAGGATGATATAATTAAATATATAAATTATCGTTACAGGACATTTAAAAATAATTTTTTAAGGTTAGAAAGAGCAAAGAAAAGAATAAAAGGATTAAACTCTTTGCGTCAAAAATTATTAGACTTAGAAAAAAGTCTAATCCAATTAAATAAAAGCCAATATAACAATCTAACAATTTAACAATCTAACAATTTAGCAATTTAAATAGGAAGGAGGTAGAAAATATGCAAGCAGAAGTTATCTTACGTAAAAACCCTAATGTAGTAAGCCGTATAATTGGTAATGAGATGATACTACTTCCGATTTATCGCAATTCTGATGAGATTAACTGTATCTATACCTTAAATAAGTCTGCTTCCTTTGTTTGGGAGAATTTAGATGGAAAGACTCCTTTGGGGAAAATCAAACAAAAGATACTAAAAGAATTTGATGCTAAACCCGAAGAAATAGATAAGGAGTTAGAGAAATTAATTAAAGAGTTAAAAGAGATAAAAGCCTTGGATTAAAAAGGAGGAAAAGATGCAGAAGCCAAAATTTAAACCCATAATTACACGCATAAAACTAAATCCCGAACAGGCAGTGCTTGCCTGCGCCTGTTATAGTGCAGGAAGGAGCTGGGCGAGAGCACGAGCGAGAACTACTCCCGTAGCCTGCAGTGGAGGAACCCGACGCACTGCAGCTTATTCGACCACCGCCACTGGCGCATCAATAAGTTAAAGAGAAATAAAAATATTTTATTTACTTTATAAAATGGAAAAATGTAGTTTAGATTACTTTTATCATAAAAATCTCCGTAAAAAAGAGCTTTTTCCTTTAGAAGGCCAGATTGAACTTACTTACCGCTGTAATCTCAATTGTATCCATTGCTACTGTAAAGGTTCAGAAGATAAAGAAAAAGAATTAAATACTTATGCGTGGAAAAAAATTCTTGATGAGATTCAAAAGGAAGGTTGTCTTTTTTTGGCTTTTACGGGTGGTGAGCCGTTAATAAGAGAGGATTTCTTAGAGATTTATGCTTATGCTAAAAAAAATGGTTTTATCATTACGCTTTTTACTAATGGTCAACTCTTTAATCAAAAAATATTAGATTATTTAACTAAAGCCCCTCCTTATTCTATTGAGATAACCTTAAATGGAATTACTAAACAGACCTATGAAAAGATTACGCAGGTCAAAGGTTCTTTTTATAGGGTAATAAAAAATATTAAGAAACTGGTAAAAAATAACTTACCTTTAATTATTAAGACTAACTTAATGAAAGAGAATAAAGATGAGATAATAAAGATAAAGAAGTGGACAGAAATTACTTTAGGTCCAGCTTTAAACAAAAATCACTTTAAATTTAAATATGACCACCTTATCTATCCCCGACTTAACCAGGATAAGACCCCTACTCAACAGCGGCTTTCATTTAAAGAGGTATTAGAGGTTTTTAAAAAAGACCCGGATTTATGGCGGGAATATCAGGAGGAACTGCATAAGGATTTTCCGGATTTTAGCCGTGATGGCGATTATCTTTATCATTGTAATGCCTGGATGAAGCAATTTTTTATTAATCCCTATGGAAAACTTAAATTCTGCAGTTTTTATGAAAAATTTAGTGTTGACCTTAAAAAGACCTCTTTTAAAAAAGGGTTTTATGAAAATTTTCCCCTGCTTTTAAAAGAGCGCTTTAAGACAGATTCTCAATGTCGAACTTGCCCACTTCGGCCACTTTGTTATTTTTGTCCTGCCAGAGCCTATTTAGAAAAAAATGATGAAGAAGCACCCATTGAATATTATTGTGAATTTGCTAAAGGTTGGAAAGAGCAAACGCTTTCAGTCTTAAATGAGAAATCTTTCCTATAACAAGTTCTGGCAGAAAATACATTTACAGGCAAAGAAGGAAGGTTTTCCTTTACGGGTGATGTTTGAAATTACCTATAGTTGTAATTTTTTCTGTAAGCACTGTTATGTGCCACTAAGTTATCGCAAAAAATATAAAGAAAAGGAGCTGAAAACCAAAGAGGTATTTTCTATTTTAGAGCAACTTAAACAGATGGGCTGTTTTTATTTGGGTTTTACGGGTGGTGAACCATTCTTAAGAGAAGATTTTTTAAAGATACTTAGGTATGCCAAAAGTTGCGGAATGGAAATCATTATTTATACCAATGGCTCATTAATTAATGAAAAAATTGTAGCGGAGTTAATTAAGATTCAGCCAAATAAAGTAGATATTACACTTCCGGCAATGAGCGAAGAGGTTTTTAGTCGGATTACCGGAGTAAAAAAAGCAAAAGATAAGGTCTTTAAGGCGATTAAGTTACTTTTAAAAAATAAGATTAATTTAGGTTTTAAGAGTTGTTTATTAAGGGAAAATGAAAGAGAAATACCCAAAATCATAAAATTTTGCCGTCAGCTTAAGGCATTTCATCGTTTAGATAATCAACTTTGTGCGCGTTTAGATGGCTCAAAAGAGCCATTTAAATATCGGTCGGATCGGTTTAGACGGAAGGATTATTCTAAGATACTTGATAATGAATGTCAAATAACTAATACAAATTATTCTCAGTACCTAAGCGATAACCGAAAACCGATAACTAAAGACCTTTTCTTATGTGGCGCAGGAAGAAGTCAAGTAGCCATTACTCCTTCTGGAGAATTGAAGCTTTGCGTTTTGATAGATTATCCAAAATATAATATTTTAAAACTTTCTTTTAAAAAAGCCTGGCAGAAATTAAAAACCTTAAGGGAATCTCTTAAAGTAAATAAAGATTATCAGTGTGATAGTTGTAAACTTAAGAGTTATTGCCATTGGTGTCCAGCAGTAGCCTGGGCTTATAATCGTACATTTACAAGTTGTACGCCTGAGAGTAGAATTTTTGCTCAGATAAATAAAGGCTTAATCTAATGTCTTTTACAGAAGTTAAACTACAGATTGCTGATATAGTAATTGTCTTAGAAAGCGAATTTCCTTTAGAGAGATTATCTAAAGAAGAAAAAAATTGGTTGTTAAGTGAGCGGTTTAGTGATTTTTTCTATGCGGGCAAGAAAGAGGCAGATATTTTTATCAAGGTAAAGGTAGTAAAAAAAATACCTTCTTTAACTTCTGCTAAGAATCTATTTACTACTTATCATTTTCAGGATGGGAGCCAGAATTGGCGATTTTTAAAGCGAAAAGATACATATATCTATTATTGTCCTCTTGAAGGTAGAAAACAGATAATGTTTGTAAATAGAAATTTTAATAAAGTAAGGGCTTATCTTCTGGCAAAGGATAACAAAAAATTCAGTTGGAATGTTAATGATATAATTTATGATTTTCTGCAGGTGCTTTTGATAAATTATTTTGCTCAAAGAAAATCAGCTATTTTTGCCCATGCAATGGGAATAAAGGATTTAGACAAAAAAGGGATTCTTTTTGCCGGAAAATCAGGTTCAGGTAAGAGTACGCTTGCTAAGCTTTGGCATAAATATAGTAACGCACTGATATTAAATGATGACCGCATAATTGTGGTTAAAAAAGAAAATAAATTTTTTATCTATGGTTCACCTTGGCACGGCGATTTTAATGATTATCTTAGCTCTTGTAGAGATTCTGCACTCTTAAATAAAATTTTTTTTATTCATCATTCCAGAAAAAACGAAGTAAGAAAAATTTCTTTCTTTGAAGCATGGAAATTATTGTATCCGGTTGTCTTTCCTACTTTTTGGGATAAAAGAGGCTTAAATAATATTGTTTCTTTTTGTCAGGATTTGGTAAATAATGTAGAGACTTTAGATTTGGGTTTTGTAAAAAATAGAAATATTATTCCTTATATCAGGAAGTTATTAAAAAAGCTCTAAAAAGTCTAAAAATAGACAGAGCTTTCTTGATTACAGCGATTAATTCTTAAAGAAAAAAATCTCTGTAATCTTTTATAATCTTCGTAATTAGGAGCCCTTGATGTAGTTATGGGAAGTTTTTCAGAGGCCTTATTAAAAGAATGAAGGGTTTAATTTCTGTGCGTTTAGAAGGCGGTATTGGTGACCATATCTTGGGGATGCGTCTATTACCTTTTATCCGCAGGCGCTATCCTAAACATAAAATTATTGCTTATTCTGACTGTGGAGGGCATCCTTTTCCTTTAGCGATAGCAAGGATGTCTGCTTATCTATATAAAGTTTATCCGGTTTATCATAAAAAAAGATTTCCTAAGGTAACTACTTGGGGAAGTATGGAGAATATAAGAGAAAAGGATATTAAAAGGATGCTTGATGCAGATTTATTTTTTGATGCCTGGTCGGCTAAATTCTTTATTGACGCAAGTAAGATTTTAAATGTCTCCTTTTATGAAATTCTTTCTCAACGCCCGGAGTTAGTTATTCCTGAAGAGGCAAAACTTAAAGCAGAAGAATTTTTAAAGCCATATAAAAAAAATATTTTTATAGGGCTAAATGTAAGTAAATTTAGTTTAGATTTTTTAAAGCAAAATAAAAAAATAGTATTAAGATTTTTAAAAGAGCTACTTAAAAATCCTTCTGTGATTATCCTTAACTTTTATACCTCAAGTTATAAATTTCCCCATTGGCCAAAGGCTTTGGCGATGGATAGAGAAGAATTTGCCCAAAAAGAGTACTTAAAGATTGGTCAGCTCTGGAACATCGATAGACGCGTAATTCCGGTAGTAGATTTTCCTATTTCGGTAGTAGCAGGATTGATAAAAAAATGTCGTTATTTTATCGGTGTAGATAATGGCTTAAAACATCTGGCTTGGGCTTTAGGAATTCCCCATACATTTTTTATCCCGCAAGACCTTACTAAAAATTATCATTTTATTCTGCGCTGGATGCCGGATTTTCATCACCATCTTTTATTTAATGCCCAAGAAGAAGATTTCTTAACGCATCTTAAAGAAGCAAAAGAAGCGGTGAATTTAAGTTTATAGAAAAATGGAGGTTAAAAATTCAATTCGTAAATTTCGCAAAACCAACATTAAAAAAATCTTAATTATATATTGGGGTTTCTTTGGAGACTTAATTATTACAACTCCCTTACTTGAATATCTGCATAAAGGTTTTCCGCTGGCTAAGATTGTATATATTATCGGAGGCTTCGAGCCTAAAAGAATCCCTAAATCCTTTAATCACGGAAGCGCACTTTTAAAGCATAATCCCTATATAAATAGATGTATTATCTCCAAAGTAAGTATCTTAAAGGATTTACTCACTGAAAAGCCTTATGATTTAGTGATTGATTTATGTGGTAGTAAATTTTCTACTTTGCTTAGTTATATTAGTGGAGCCAAATTAAGAATCTGGGGAAGGTTTAGAGAACTACCGGAAGATTTTTTTTATAGTTGGCGGCTTAATAATGGAACTTGGACAAAACCCATAAAAATAAAACTTAATAGAAGATATTGTCGGGCTCAAAGATTTTTAGAAATAGCCCGCACTTTAGGGATTAAGACAAAAGGGCAAGTTATCCTTCGGCTTTTTCTTTCTCGAAAAGAAAAGGTATATTGCCAAAGTTTTTTTAAAAAGATAAATAAAAATAATAATTTGGTTGTAGGTATGCATCCGGGCGGACGGCTCTTACATAGATTATGGAGTCCTAAGAATTATGCTTTATTGGCAGATAGATTAATAGAGGAACTTAAGGCTAAAGTGATTGTTTTTTATGGCCCGCAAGAAAAAAAGACTGCGCAACAGGTATTAAGGTATTCTAATTATAAATTAATAAAGGTACTTAAAAAAGATATAAGAAAATATATCGCTTTAGTTTCTGGTTGTGATCTTTTCATTACTACTGATGGAGGTCCTTTGCATATTGCACTTGCTGTAGAGGTTAATTCGATTGGAATGTTTAGCAACAAATATAATAAACATTATTGGTACAATCATTATCCGCGGAATTTATTTTTTCCGGTATCTATAGATACCTACAATTTAAAGCAAAACGAAATAGAGGTAGAGAAAGTTTTTAAAAAAGCAAAATTTATTTTATATAAGTATTCAAAAAATAAATGCAGACCAAAGAAATTAAGTTAATTACTAAAAAGGATTTATTTAGAATTATTACTGCACATTATAAGACTGGTCTTGTTAAATCAGTAATTTTATTAGAGGATAGTTTAACAAAAACACCCCGCCAGGATAGATATATTTTAGAAAAGATTGTAAAAAGTATAAAACCCAAAATAATATTAGAAATCGGAACCTATTTAGGACAGATGACCTTGGAGTTGGCTAAAAATAGTCCTGGCTCTCAAATTTATACCATCGATATCTGTAAAGAAATGGATTTAGATGTGCCGGATTATCAAAAGGATGAGGTACTTCCTAAAGTAAGAGTGGGTGAGCGTTTTCGCAATAAAGCAAAAAATATTTGCCAAATCCTTGGAGACTCAAGAAAGTTTTCTACCTATTCTTTTCTTGGTGGTAAAAAAATAGACTTTGCTTTTATTGATGGAAATCATAGTTTGGAGGCAGTTATTCAGGATACGCAAAATCTGCTAAAATTTACTCAGCGAAATTCAATTATCTTCTGGCATGATTTTTTAGGTCCAGGTAAAAATGAAGTTAAAGAGGCATTAAGTTATTTAGTGGCAAAGAAGCAATTGGAGATTTTTCAGATAGATAAGACTCATTTAGCTTATAGCATATTATGATTTTGGGCAAGAAAAATGAGAGAGATTCAATATAAAACTTTTAGTTTTCGCGCACATCAGAATAATTGGCTTTCTAAGAAGCCAAGTGTTTGTGAATTTGAATTAACCTTCAAGTGCGCCCTTCATTGTCGACATTGCTATTCTGATTGTTATAATAAGATACAGTATTTAAGAAAAGAACTTAACACCCAAGAAGTAAAGATTATTTTAGATAAACTTTATAAAAGAGGAGTATTATGGCTCTGTTTTACCGGTGGAGACCCTTTAGCAAGAGAAGATTTTTTAGAGATTTATAGTTATGCCAAAGAAAAAGGATTCATTATTACTATATTTACGAGTGGTTATTATATTAATGAAAAAATGGTAAGGTATTTAAAACAGAGTCCGCCTTTTGTTATTGAGCTTACTTTAAATGCAATAAATAAAAAATTATATGAAAGGATTTCTCAGGTAAAGGATTCTTTTTTAAGAGTAAAGCAAGCAATAAAGTTGATATTAAAAGCGAAGCTTCCGCTTAAAATAAAAACTCAGGTTACCCAAGATAATTTAAAAGAAATACCCAAGATAAAAAGTTTTTTAAAAAGATTGGGATTAAAGTTTATCTCCAGTTATATTTTGTATCCCCGATTAAATGGAGATTTGACTCCCTGTAATTTAAGGGTTCTACCTGAAGAGATTTTAAGACTAAATCAAAGGCATAAGAATTTATCTTTCTGCGAGTATCATTTAGAAAAGGAAACCAATGACCGAATATCTAAAATTAAATACCGAAAGTTAAATCCTAAATTATTTTTCTGCGCAGTAGGAGGGGGCGATGGTTTTCGGATAGACCCTTACGGAAATATTTTTTTATGTAGTTTAATCCGTGATTATAAATTTAATTTACTTAAAGTAGATATAGATTATGCTTTGAATAAACTTTTACCATTTTTTAGAAAGCGTAGATTTTTAACTGAATCTGCCTGTAGATATTGTCCAAGTAAAGAATTCTGTGGTTGGTGTCCGGGAAGGGCTTATTTAGAAAAAGCTGATATGGAACTACCGATAGAATATTATTGTAGATTAGCAGAACTTTTAAAAAATGAAATTTAATCAGGAATTTAAATTATTTTTAAAATTTTTAAGATTTCTTTTGCCCTATAAAAAACTCTGGGTATTTGTTTTTATCTTGAGTTTTCTTGCAGTACCCTTAAGTTTAGTTAAGCCATATCTAACTAAATTAATTATAGACAAAGCAATGCTCAATAAGGATTTAAAGGTCTTTATTATTCTTGTTTTTATTGGTGCAGGAACTTTTATCTTAGGTGAATTGCTTAATCGGCTAAAGGATGCTTTAGATAGATATATAAAAATTAAAGTAAATTTTGATTTAAATAAAAAGGTTTTTACCCAGATACAGAATTTTCCTTTAGTCTGGTTTCAAAACAGAGCCACTGGAGAGCATATTTACAAAATCGATAATGATATAAGTAGTGTTACTGAATTTATTACTGCTAGTTTGCCGGAGATTTTTTCTCTTTTTCCTCGTCTGATTTTCACTTTGCTCATTGTATTTTTTCTTAATTGGCAGATGGCAATTTTTTCGTTTTGCTTGGCTGGTTTCTTATATTTAGCCCCTTATTATTTTACTCAGAAGATGCGTAAGATTTTAGAAGAGATGATTCAAAATACTGAGCAGATTTTTAACGATTTAGGTGAAATTTTTTCTCATATGCAATTAGTGAAAATTTTTGGCAAAGAGAAAACCAGTATAAGGATTTTTTTAAGGAGATTAATTAGAGATATAAGAATAAGAGTAAAAAATATAAGATTAGAAGTAACGGGTGGTTTTATTACCGAAATCTTAACTAAAATTATTATCGGTTTACTTACCTTTTACGGAGGTTATCAGGTGGTAAAAGGGAAAATGACTTTAGGCAGTTTAACTGCCATTATGATTTATTTAACCCAATTAGTAGGACTCCAGAACCAATGTGCTTCTTTTTTTAAAAATTTTATTTTAGGGTTAGTTTCTTGTAAGCGAATCGATGAGATTTTAGAAAAGAAGGGAAAAATTTTAGAAGAAAAAAAAGCAAAAAAAGTTTCTTTTAAAAAAGGTCAAATAATCTTTAAGGAAGTAAGTTTTGGTTATCAGCCTAACCAATATATCTTAAAAAATATGAGTTTTATAATTGAAGATAACAGCCACATTGCCCTTGTAGGACCTTCGGGTTGTGGAAAAACTACATTGTTAAATTTATTAGTCAGATTATATGATATTTGGGAAGGTGAAATTCTTATTGATGGTTATAATATAAAAGAATTGAAATTAAATTCCTTAAAAGAGCAGATCGGTTTTTGTTTACAGGAGCCGTTTTTGTGGAATGATACTGTAGAAAATAATATCCGTTACGGAAAAGAAAATGCCGATTTTAAAGAGATAATTGCAGTAAGTGAAATTGCTTTAGTAGATGAGTTTGTCAGTCAACTACCTGATGGTTATAATACAGTTATCGGAGAGAATGCCTGTAAGATTTCTGAGGGTCAGAAGCAGAAGATTGCCATTGCCAGAGCCTTAATTAAAAAACCAAAAATCTTAATTTTAGACGAGGCAATGTCCTCGATGGATTCTGCCAGCGAAGAGAAAATAATTTCAAATATAAAAGATAATTATAAAGCATTAACTTTAATTGTAGTTTCGCATCGGCTCTCTACGGTAATGAGGGCGGATTTGGTTTATTATTTTGTTTCTGCTTCGAAAATGATTATAGACAAAGTAGAAAATTTATTAGAAGACAATAAAGAATTCAACCAGCTTTTTACGGGTCAGGATAAGATTTTGGTATAAGAATAAACGCTACTGCTGCCTGCTAAGATATAAAGATGCTCGCCTAATTAAATTGTAATTTTTCAAAATAGATGCGTAAAGAAGATAGGTTGATTCTTTCAATTTTGCGCACCAAACAAACCGAAGATGAACTAACTCAAATAGAAGCTTTATTAAAAGAAAATTTAGACTGGAATTATTTCTTAAAAAAATCAGAAGAAGAAGGATTATCCTGCCTTATTTACCAATATTTAAAAGACTTGCCCCTGATTAAAGATAATTTATTAGCGCCGTTTAAGAATAGCTACTATACTAATTCCTTAAGAAATACTTTTATCTATGAAGAAATAAAAAAGATACTTGAGATTTTTAATCAGGAGAAAATAAAAATAATTATTCTTAAAGGGATTTTTTTAGCTAAGAATATCTATAAAAATATCGCCTTAAGGCCGATGACGGATGTTGACTTTTTAATAAAAAAAGAAGATATCATAAGGGCTAATAAAATCTTAAATTCTTTAGGTTACTTTGCGGTAGCGGATATAGAAGAGGTCATTCATCAACCTTATGCTTACTCTCTTACATTTCTTAAGCAAAATCAGATAAGGTTTAATAATTTTTCGCTTGATCTACATTGGCATATTTTAAGTTCAAGTTGGCTGGTTGGTTTTCTTAAAGAAAGAGTTGATATGGAAAGAATTTTTATGGAAGCGGATTTAATAAAATTAGTAGATACGCCTGTTTTGACTTTATCTTCTGAAGACCTTTTAATTTATCTAACCCAGCATGTTTTTGCACATAATTTTAAAAAGTTAATTATGAGTATAGATATTATAGAAACTTTTAAGCAATATCAAGATAAAATAGAAGAGAAAAGATTAAAAGAGAAAGCAAAAGAATATGGTTTATTGAATATTTTAGATTATGCTTTATATTTTAGTGCTTTAACTTTAGGAATAAATTTAGAAAAAAATCTTTGTTTTAACCGGAAATTTAAGAAAAGATTATTTTATTATTTTGGTAAACTAAAAATAAACTTACATCCCGCGGTGATTTATCTTTTTCTTCAGGATGGGTTAAAGGAAAAATTAAATTTTTTAAGAAAACTTTTCTTTCTTTATCTTCACCGTAGGATAAAATCTAAAAGGAATTAGTAACATAAAAATAACCAATCACCAAATTCCAAAACCCCAAACATTTGGTTATTAGTAATTATTTATTTACAATCCAAATAATCCTTGACAAATTAAAATATTTATGATAAGTAATTAAAGTAAATTCACCTTTTAAAGTAAATACTTAAAATACTAAAAGCAATGAATAAAAATACGCTTATTTCTACTCAAGAGATTGTCAAGGAATATAAAATTCCTTATTCTACGGTTAATTATTATACAATCATTGGCCTGCTTCAGATGGTAAGTCGCAAAAAAAATATCCGGTTTTATAACCGTCAAGAAGTAAAAAAACGCTTAAAGATAATTTCTGAACTTAAAGATAAAGGTTATCCTTTGCATTTAATTAGGAAAGAGTTAATTAAGACATAACGATGCGTAGGGCTATAATTTTTTTGAGTTTAAATATAGCATTTCTTCTTTCGATAACGCCGGTTTTTGCCCAAGATGTTTCGGAAGATGCTGATGCTTATTATGAAAGGGGCAGGCGCTATTATCATGAGGGAAGATATAAAGAAGCGCAGCAGGAATTTAAAAAAGCCCTCTTTATTATTAACCGCAGTCAAGGAGAAATTGCCGAAACTAAAAAGGAAGTAGAGGAAAAATACCGCCAGGCAACCGTTGCTTTGCCTACCCCGGAAAAAATTTCCATGCCTGCCGCAAAAACAGAGGTGCCGGCAAAAGAAAAATTAGCGGTGGAAAGAACGGCTGAGTATATTATCGGAGAAGGGGATATCCTTTATATTAGCGTCTGGCAGGAGGATTTAAAAGAAGAAGTGATTGTGCGTCCAGATGGAAAGATTTCTTTTCCTTTAGTAGGCGATGTTTTAGCCGCAGGTCTAACGTTAACTCAATTAGATGCCGAGATTACCCAACGTCTAAAAGAATATATTTTAGAGCCAGAGGTATCAGTTTCGGTAAGAAAAATTGCCGGTAAAAAAATTATTGTTTTGGGAGAAGTGGATTTTCCGGGCGTATATACAATTTCCGGCCAATCTACAGTTTTAGAAGCAATTGCTTTAGCCGGCGGATTTACTCAAGATGCGGTTTTATCCAGTGTCATTCTTATCCGGGGAGGATTTTTAAATCCGCAGGGGAAAAGGCTTAATTTAAATCAAGCTATTTTAAAGCCAAGTGTAAGGGAAAATATCCTTTTACAGCCAGAGGATATTATATATGTGCCGAAGAAATTTATCGCCAATGTCAATTATTTTGTAAATCAGATTATTGGTCCAATTGCCCAAGGTTCCCAAAATATCTATTCTACCCAGAAACTACGTGAGGCGCGCTGGTAAAAAGGAGAGCTGATTTGCCAAAGTATGAATTAAATCTGCAAGATTATCTAAGAATTATCCGCAAACGCAAATTAATTATTACTGTTTGTTTTTTGGTGGGTATTTATTTAGGGCATAAACGAGCTTCCCAACAGATACCTTATTATGAAGCAAAGGCGGTATTAAAAATAGAACAAGGTCGTACAGTTGCCGGACTTTTGACTGAATGGATTACTTATAGTCCAGGAGATATTATGATTTCGGAAGCAAAATTTATTACTGGGTTTCCCGTAATGCAAAAAGTAGCATTGCGTTTAGGTCTAATTAAAGAGGATACTCCTTTATCTGAAGCCCAACAGATAGCTTCTGAGTTAGCAGGAAGTATTACGGTAAAACCTGTAGAACAAACGAATCTTATGGAAATTATTGTAACTAATCAAGACCCAAAAAAGGCGATGGAATTAGCAAATACAGTGGCTGAGGTTTATATTGAAGAAAATTTATTAGAGAAGAAAAAACAAGCAAAGATAGCGCGCCAGTTTATTGAAGAACAATTAGCTTCGGTAGAGAAGAGACTGCGTGAAAATGAAGAGAGTTTAAGTAAATTTGAGAAAGAAAAGTTGGCAATGAAAAGTACAAAAGAGCTTACCCCGGCAATAGAAAATATTCAGAATAAGTTGGAAGATTTAGAATTTGAATTGGCAGGTCTTTTAAAAAAATACACAGAAAAACATCCCCGTGTCATCCAACTAAAAAGTCAAATTGAAGAATTAGAATCACGCCTTAAAAGACAAATTGAGACTTCAAGTAAAACTGCTGAAGTTTCTGATTTTTCAGAGCGGCAATTAGAATATGCTCGATTAGAGCGTGAATTAGAAGTGAATAAAAAACTTTATATGATGTTTAGGGAGAAATTAGAAGAAGCGCGTATTAGCGAAGCCCAGAAGACTTCGGATGTTTCTTTAGTGGAACCGGCAGTTCTTCCCGATTCTCCTTTAGGTACACCTGAGAAGACAACTACCATCTTAGGAGGTTTATTTGGATTAGTTTTAGGTTTGGGTTTGGCTTTTTTAAGAGAAAGCTTAGATACTTCTTTAGGAACAATTGAAGATGTGGAGAGTTTAGTTAATTTACCCGTCATTGGGGTTATTCCTGTAGCCAGAAGAAATATTATAAAGTCAGAGAATTACTTAAAAAGATTTTTAGATAATCTTTTTCCGCGGCCTCCTACTAAAGAGGATGAATATTATCTACGCTTAATTGTACATTATGAACCAAAGGCACCCATTTCTGAAGCATATCGGGCAATCATTACCAACATTAAATTTAGCCAAAACCAAAAAGTGATCCTTTTTACTAGTGCGGGTCCTCGAGAAGGTAAGACTACGGTCTTGGTGAATGTAGGCCTGGCGATTGCGCAAACCGGTTTAAGAACGCTTTTAGTTTCTTCAGATTTGCGTCGGCCGGCAATAGAGCAGAGTTTTGGCTTAAGCCGTCAACCCGGTTTAGTAGAACTGGTGAATAAAAGTGCTACTTTACCGCAGGCAATCCGTAATATCTCAGACATAATGCTGGGTGGAATGAAATTAGAAAAAATTATTGGCAGTCCTGGCTTAGAAAATATTTCTATATTGCCTGCGGGTAGAATTCCGATTAATCCGGTAATCATTTTTGAATCACCCGTAATGCAGGAGATAATGCAAGAGTTAAGAGCTAAATTTGATACAATTTTATTTGATTCTCCACCGGTTTTGCCGGTTGCGGATGCTCTTCTTTTGGTTCCTAAGATGGATGCAGTAATTTTAGTCTATGAAGCAGGTAGAACTGCACGTGCCGCACTGATGCGGGCAAAGACACAACTGGAGACCGCAGGAGCAAAGATATTAGGGATAGTTTTAAATTATATTCAAGCCCAAGCAGAGATTTCTGTAGGATATCCATATTATTATAAATATAAGTATTACAGTCCCGAAAAGATTAGAAGATAAAAATTAGACAAGGTGCCAGATTGGCCTTATTAATCCTTCTTATTTCTACCATTATATTAGTCCTAAGTGTCACTTTCCTTATCAAGTCCTTTAAAATAAAATATAAAATTTTCTTTTTGATTTTTTTAGGAGCGATTGTTTCGCTTTTAACTTACGGTAATTTTACGTATATTTATAATAATTTGGATGTCTTTATTATTCTAATTTTACTTATTATTTCTGTTTCAATAGTAATTATTTTAAGCAGAAAAATACTTAAAGGTTAGTTTAATATGTTAGGATTTGATAATAATTTTATACTTCTTTTAGGGGCGGTTATATTTTTAATTGCTTTTTTAAAAACAGATTTTGCCTTAATTATTCTGATTTTTTCTATGTTACTTTCTCCTGAATTAGAGGTAGGTGCTATTCCGGCAAGGGCAATCATCATCCGCGCTGATGATATTTTTTTGATTGTAGTTTTTTTAGGTTGGCTGGCTAAGATGGCAATAAATAAAGAATTGGGATTAATAAGGTCAAATCCGCTAAACCGTGTAATTTTAATTTACATTTTAATTTATACTTTAGCGACAATCTTTGGAGCAATGAAGGGGTATCTTAAATTACAAAGCGGAGTTTTTTATCTCTTAAAATATTTTGAATATTTTCTTCTTTTTTTTATGGTTTTTAATAATATAAAGAATATAAATCAGATTAGAGTTTTTGTCTTTTTTATGCTTTTGGTTTCTCTGATTGTAAGTTTATATGCTTGGAAATTACATTTATCCGGTGTTGGAAGAGTAACCGCGCCATTTGACACGGAAGGAGAAGCAAATACATTAGGAGGATACTTGATTTTAATCATCATGCTCGTGAGTGCTTTGCTCTTTAATCTTTCTTCTTTTTCAGAAAGAATCTTTTTATTTATTTGTCTTTTCTTTGCGATACCAGCACTTTTATTTACTTTATCGAGGGGCTCATGGTTAGGTTTTATAGTGGCAGTAGTGGCTTTATTTTTCCTTACTCCCCGCAGGAAAGTAATTATTTCTTTATTTATCGTTGCGGGGATTATGTTTTTACCAATCATTCTTCCGTCTTATGTAAAGGAGCGGATAAGGACTACCTTTGTGCAAGGTAGACAATATGAAGTTTTAGGTAGGCGTTTTAAATTAGATGAATCTGCTTCTGCCCGCATAGAAAGTTGGAGCCAAAGTTATAAAAGATTAATGAAAGAGCCATTTTTGGGATATGGAGCAGGTAGCGTCAATGTAGTGGATAATCAATATAGCCGGGTAATGATTGAAAGTGGAATCTTAGGTTTTCTGGCTTTTTTCTGGTTAATGGTTGAGATATTTAGAAATTCTTTATTATCTTTAATGAAGTTAAAAGATGAACCGTTTGCCTGTGGCTTAATCGCCGGGTTTTTAGCAGGTTTTTTTGGGTTATTAGCGCATAGTTTATCTGCGGCTAGTTTTATTATCATTCGGATTATGGAACCTTTTTGGTTTTTGATGGCATTGGTAATTGCTTTACCCGAAGTTTATGCTTTTGAGAAATAATCCATTTATTTAAATAAATAATTATTGTATAATAAAATGGTTCTTTCGGTACATCAACCGCAATATCTTCCTTGGTTAGGTTTTTTTGATAAGATTGTTAAAAGCGACTGCTTTGTTTTTTTAGATACGGTTCAGTATAAAGCACGGGAGTTTCAGAATAGAAATAAAATTCGCACCCCCCAAGGTTGGCAGTGGTTGACGGTGCCAGTTCTTTCTAAAGGGAAAAGTAGACAAAAAATTTGCGAGGTTATGATTGATAATAGTTTTCCCTGGCAAAAAAAACATTGGAGGGCTTTAAATATTTATTATCATCAAGCACCTTACTTTAAAGATTATGCGGATTTTTTTGAAAGTATATATAAAAAAAATTGGGAAAGATTAATTGATTTAAATGTAGAGATTATAAAATATTTACTTTCGGTATTAGAGATTAAAACTCCTGTATATTTTGAATCAGAAATCGGCACGGATTTAACCGGCACAGACCGGATTATTCAAATTTGTAAGAAAAAAAATGCGGATGTTTATCTTTCGGGAATAGGGGCAAAAGCTTACTTAGAAGAGGAAAAATTTAATCAGACAGGAATTAAGTTAATTTATCAAAATTTTATTCATCCTAAATATCGTCAGTGTTTCTGTAAAGATGAAGACTCTTTTATTCCTTATTTATCTATTATCGATTTAATTTTTAATGAAGGTAAAAATAGTATCAATATTTTAAAGATAAAGAATGTATGAGAAATACTGGGGTTTAACTGAAAAACCATTTGAGAATACGCCTGATCCGCGTTTTTTGTATTATTCAGCACAACATGAAGAGAGTTTAAGTCGACTTCTATATGCGGTAAAAGAAAATAAGGGAGCGGCGCTTTTAGTCGGAGTTTTTGGGTGCGGAAAAACGCTTTTAGCAAGGGCTTTAATTAATGATTTAGACAAAGATTTATACAAGACTGCTTTTATTGCTAATCCTTATCTTAGTTATGAAGAACTTTTGATGTATATAGTTTACAATTTAGGCTATACTGATTTACCCAAAAATAAATCCGAGGTTTTAGTTAATGTAATCTTACAGAGATTACAGGAAGTTTTAGAAAATAATGCCCGCGACGGCAAGCGCACGGTGGTTATTATTGATGAAGCGCATATTATTCATGATCCTTCGGTTTGGGAAGAGATAAGACTTATCCTTAATTTTCAAAAAGATAATCAGTTTCTTTTAACTCTTTTAATCTTAGGTCAACCAGAATTAAAGAATATTATTGAGACTAATAAACAATTTTCCCAACGGATTGCGGTAAGATGCCATTTAGAGAATTTAAATGAAGAGGATACTAAAAAATATATCCAGCATCGGCTTAAAGTAGCAGGAAGGAATCAAGAGACTTTTAGTGAAGAAGCATATAAATTAATTTATTTAAAATCTGGGGGCATCCCGCGTCGGATAAATCATCTTTGCGATTTAGCTTTATTTGTAGGATTTGGTAAGGGTATAAATTTAATTAATGAGGAGATTATTCAGGATGTGGCAAGAGATTTATCTGCATAAACCAAAAAAGGAGTCTGAATAATGAACATTTTAGCGATCGGCGCGCATCCGGATGATATTGAGTTTGGTTGTGGAGGAACGCTTTTAAAATATAGTCAGAAAGGACACAATGTTTTTCTTTTGGTGTTAACGCAAGGCAGTTACGGTGGAAATCCAGAAGTGCGGGTAAAAGAGCAGGAAGAGGCAGCGAAATTTTTAGGAGTAAAGGGTCTTTTTTGGGGTGGATTTAAAGATACAGAATTAGTGGATAATCGTCCACTTATCTTAAAAATTGAAGAGGTACTTAATAAGGTTAAACCCGAGTTAGTATTTTTAAATTATGAAGATGATGTGCATCAGGACCATCGGGCAGCGGCGCAAGCAGGAATTTCTGCAACTCGTTATATAAAAGAGGTTTTATTTTATGAAGTTCCTACTACCCAACATTTTGAGCCGGATATTTTTGTCGATATTCAGGATGTTTTAGAGAAAAAATTACTTTTATTAGAAAAACATGCTTCCCAAGTAGACAAGACACGTGTAGAGAATCTGACAATTTTAGAAAGTGCAAAGTCTTGTGCTAATTTTCGCGGTTTTCAGGGAAGAGTTAAGTTTGCCGAAGGATTTAGAGCTCTACGTGTATTAAGGACAATTAACTAAATTTAAATGCTTACTATTTTTACTTTTCTTCTTTCCTTTTTAGTGGCTTATCTATCGCTACCAATTTTGAGATTTTTGGCTTTTAGATTTCAGATTTTAGATTTTCCCGGCGAAAGAAAAATTCATAAAATCGCCACTCCTCTTTTAGGGGGAGTTGCTTTATACCTTGGTCTTTGGGCAGGGCTGTTGATTAATTTAAGATATCTGCGTATTTTTTCTCCTTTATTGATTGGCGCGACTTTTATTTTCCTTTTAGGTCTGTTTAATGATGTACAAGAGATAAGTGCAAGTCTTCGGTTTTTTTGTCAGATAATAATTGCTTTATTTGTGATTTTTCTTGGAATGCGGATTAGTTTTTTACCCGCGGGTTTAGTGGGAGATACTTTAGAGGTTTTATTAACGGTGATCTGGATGGTAGGTTTAACCAATGCTTACAATTATTTAGACGGCTTAGATGGTTTGGCAGCTGGTTCGGCAGTAATAAATCTTTTATGTTTTGGGATGATCCTCTATATTAATGGACAATATCCTTTAGGTTTATTTGCAATTATTTTAATGGCGGTGTGTCTGGCGTTTCTGCCTTATAATTTTAAAAAGAAGATATTTTTAGGAGAGTCAGGAAGTACTTTATTAGGGTTTACCCTTGCCGGCATTGGCGTATTAGGTAATTGGGCCAAGGATAATATCGTGAGGATATCTATACCCATACTTATCTTAGGAGTCCCTATTTTTGATATGATTTTTACCACACTTATACGGATAAGAGAGGGCAAGGTTAAGACGATTTTAGAATGGCTTAAATATGGCGGAAAGGACCACTTTCATCATTATTTAGTAGATTTAGGTTTTAAGCCAAAAGGCGCAGTAGTATTTATTTATTTTATTACCTTTTCTTTGGGTCTAAGTGCAATTATGTTAAGTAATGATATAGCGGTCGAGGCATTTTTAACCCTTACCCAGGCAGGAATAATTTTTGGGATAATTGCCGCTTTGATTGTGATTGGCAGAAGGCGACACAGTGGTTGGAGTTAAAAAAATACTTGACAATTTTATATTTAGGAAGATAATAATTTTGTAAATTGAAAGAAAGGAGGGAAGATGAAGGGATTAGCCAATCTTGCTTTATGGGTAGCAATCATAAGTATAGTTTTAGCAATTATTAGTCGGTTATTAATGAAACCTTTACCGATTGCGCCTGCAGGAGGAATCAGCGCAGGGGTAATACTTTCTTTTGCCAATACATGTCTATTACTGGCGATTGCCATTTATGCAGTAGAGGCATTAAAGAAATAAAAGGCAGAAAATTTTAATAATCTTTTAAAAAGTTTTAAGCCCGGTATGAGATTTATTTTTTAGTACCGGGCTTTTTTTATGATAAGTTCTTGCAATAATCATATTTTTTGTTAAAATTTAATTTAAGAAGAATGTTTGAGTTAGCTTTAATTTATACTATAACCATAATTTTAAGTATTATCGTGGCTTTTTTATTGGTACGCCTGGCAAGTCTTTCTTCACAAGCAAGGGCTTGGTCTGAAAAAACAAGAAAAGAGAAAAAAGTGTATCCTGCTACCTTTACTGATGGATCCTTAAGGCGTCAGATTTATGATGAGATAGTTGAATTTGTGGATGCTAAGGCGCGTGATGAAGCCAGTCAAAGATTATTTAATATTTTTAATAAAGAGTTAGAAAAAAAGATAACTCAAAAAGAAGAAGAATTAAATAAAAAATATGAGCGGATTATCTCCCAGAAGAGTCAAACAGAAGAGATTGCTTGGAAGAAATATAAAAATGTGCTTGTTCAGAAGAATCAGGTAGAAGCAATTATCCGGAGTGTTGCTGAGGGAGTAGTGGTGGTGGATAAAGATGGTAAAGTAATTATGATGAATCCGGCAGCAGAACGGCTTTTGGGTATCTCGCACAAAGAAAAAATAGGAAAATCGCTTTTAGAGAATCTTAAAAAAGAACAATTGATTTCTTTGGTTAAAGGTTCGGAGGATAAAGAAGACAGGGAGATAGATTTAATTAGCCCGCAAGATGAAACTAAAAAAACAATAAGAGCAAGTACGGCAGTAATTGAAAATGAAAACGGACAGACGATTGGGATGGTTTCAGTCTTAAGCGATATAACAAAACAGAAAGAACTGGAACAGATGAAGGCAGATTTTCTGGCTAAGGTAACGCATGAATTACGCACGCCTTTGGTTGCCATGGATAAATCTTTATCTTTACTTTTAGATAAAAGCACGGGAGATGTTTCAGAAGACCAGCAAGAGTTGTTATCGATTGCCCAGCGGAATTTAAAGAGGTTAAATTACTTAATTAACGATTTGCTTGACCTTTCCCGTATGGAGGCAGGCAGAATAGAGCTTAAGCGTTCCAATATAGCGGTTTCAAATATTATTGATGAAATTATCCAGAGTTTAGATGCATGGGCGAAAACAAAAGAAATTAAAATTACCGCCAGAATTGAAGAAAACTTACCTGAGTTAAATTGCGATTCCCAGCGCATTGGGCAGGTTCTAATTAATCTGGTGGGCAATGCAATTAAGTTTACGCCTCAAAAGGGTAGCATTATTATTGAGGCAAAACTTAGTAGAGACAAGAAGGAAATAGAGATAAGCGTAGAAGATAACGGAGTTGGCATCGCCAAGGAGGAGTTAACCAAAATATTTGATAAATTCTACCAAGCGGCAGAAAGGGCTCCTACGGATATTACTGGCTTTGGCATTGGCTTAGCAATCGCCAAAGAAATTGTCGAATTGCACGGCGGAAGAATTTGGGCAGAAAGCGAAAAAGGCCAGGGCGCTAAGTTTACCTTTACTTTACCTTTATAAAATTTAACACAATTTAAACTGGGAGGTTTTTAAAATGGAGAATAAACCGATAAAAATTCTTATTATCGATGATGAAGCAGATTTTAGAAGGACAATGGAGTTCTGGTTTAAATCAAAAGGTTATATAGTAAATACTACGGGTGATATTGAATTAGCGCTTCAGATGATAAAAGAAAATCTTGCTTCTATTATATTTCTTGACTTAGTAATGCCTCAGGTAGATGGGGTTGAGCTTTTAAAGAAAATAAGGGAAATTAGCCCAGATGTACCGGTAATCATTATTAGCGCCTACGTGGGAGATAAAGAGAAAATAAAAAAATTAGATGCTTTAGGAATTGACGGTGTCTTTTATAAAGGAGCAGATTTTCAAGAAGGCCTAAATTTATTAGAAGTCGCCTTAAGAAAACACAGAAAAATCGAAAAATAGTTCCGATAATAATTTTTGACTATTTTTAAGTTCTTTCCTTTTAAAAGATTCATCTGCGAAAATCCGCGTTAGATTTGCGAGAATCTGCGTTAAAATTAGTTTAAAATTTGTGTTTTTTTCTTTGCTAAATTAGCTAAAACAAATATGAAAAAAAAATTTATTTTTTTAATTCCCTTAGCGTTTGTTCTGTTTATCAATCTTTATTTTCGTGCATTTCCGATTTATTTTCCCCAGTTTAAAACTCAGGCAAAAAATATTGTTCTAAACGGAATCCGCCAGGCAATCACCCAAGAAGTTTTTAAACGCTATCCTCAGTATGACCCCTTAGCAAAGGAAAGGTTAATTAATACCCATTTTGCGCAGTATTTAAAACAGAATGCCAGCGAGATAGAAAAACAGATTAAGAATCTTTACTTAAAATTTAAAGAGAAATATCAGGATGAAACTGGCCAGACTTATCTGATGGAACTGGATTGCTGGCATTGGTCAAGATATGTAGAGAATGTTTTTTTGCGGGGTTATCCTGGCGATATGGTAATAAAAGGAAAGCAGTTTGACCGCTTGATGCTTTCGCCCAGTGGCATGCAATTATCCTGGGATAATTTTCTTTATTATTTTTCCGCTTACCTTTATAAAATCTTTCTCTTTTTTAAATACGTTCCTTTATTTACTTTTCTTTTTTATTTACCTTTATTTTTTATCTTTTTATTTATTATGGGATTATATTTCTTTTCATTTACTCAGGGGAAATATATTGGAGCCTTAATTAGTTGTTTATTTATCGGACTTTCTACAAGTTTTATTCCCCGTAGTTGCGCGGGTTGGTTTGATAAGGATATCTTAAACCTACTTTTTCCGGTTTTGATTATTTGGGTCTATCTTTTAAATTATAAGGCCTCTTCCTTTAGGCAGAAATTATTTTGGATTTTCTTTTCTTGTTTTTGGATAGGATTATTCTGTTTTACCTGGACAATGTGGTGGTTTGTCTTTGTGATTATCTTGGCTTATGAATTCCTCCATATCTTTATCCAATTGATAATTTACGGATATTATAAAAAGGATTATCGCGCTTTCCCCAAAGAGCATATAATAAATTTCCTTTTATTTATATTTTTTAGTTTCTTCTGGATTATTATTTTATGCGGCTTTGAGCCTTTGGTTGTCTTATTTAATCAGTTAAAATCAGCCATATTTTTAAGTAAACCCTTAAGAGAATCTATCTGGCCAAATGTCTATGCCACGGTGGGCGAATTAAAGAAAATGAGTTTACAGGAGATTGTAAATTCTTTTGGAAACGCTGGGTTGTTTTTCTCTGCTTTTTTAAGCCTTTTATTTATTTTAATCCGCAATCTTTTTTACCATCCCGAAGATGAATATAAACGGCATTCCATAGGGATATTGACTCTCTGGTTTTTGGGAATGCTGTATGCTTCTTTTCAGGGAGTAAGGTTTTTGGTATTTTTAACCGTTCCTTTAGGAATTGCCTTAGGTCGGTTTATCAATGATATTTATGAATATATTAAGATAAAATTCGGCTTCTTAAAGAGTGTTTTAATCTCTGGATGTCTGGTGATAATTTTTAGTTCTCAATTTTTTAATAATGCTAATCGAGTTAGCCGGGGTATTTTTCCGCTTATGGATGACCAGTGGTATAAAGTGCTTACTCTCTTAAGAGATACCACTCCTAAGGAAGCAGTAATTAATTCTTGGTGGGATTTTGGAGATTGGTTTAAAGTAGTAGCAAAGCGCAGGGTAATTTTTGATGGACAAACTCAAAATAAACCCCAAGCTTATTGGATGGCGAAGGCAATACTTTCCGAAAATGAAGAGGAGGCATTAGGAATTTTAAGGATGTTAAATAACGGAGGAAATCAAGCTTTTGAGATAATCAATGAATATCTTAAAGATCCTCTGGCGGCAGTTTTACTTTTAGAAAGAGTTCTTGGACTCTCTTATTATGAAGCAAAAGATATTTTAGAAGATTTTTTACCCACCAGGACTACGCAAGAACTGCTTTCTTTACTTTTTGATAAGACCGTTCCCATTTATTTTATTGTTGATTATTCGATGGTTTATAAAATTTCTGCGATTTCCTTTTTAGGGAATTGGAATTTTGCCAAAGTCTATATTGTGAAGAATTTTAATAAAGAAGAAAAAGAAAAAATTTTAGAGCGCCTTGTAAAATTAGGTAAAGATAGTTCTCTTATGCAAAGATTCTATCAAGAGGCATTTTTGATTTCTTCCCAAAATATAGATACCTGGCTTTCGCAAGTTTTACAATTTTATTCAGAACCCGTAAGAGGTACCCTAAAAGATAATTTAGTTTATTTTGAAAACGGCTTTATTTATAATCCTAAAGAGAAAACAATCTATACAAATTCAGGGCAAATTCCGCGTAGTCTCTTTTTTATCGAAGATGACCAAATAAAAGAGAGAGTTTATTTGAATGCCAATCAGATTTTTTCGATTTTAGTCTATCAGATACAGCCGGAAATTTATAAAGCGATACTTTTAGATCAAGCCTTGGGTAAAAGTTTATTTGTAAGACTCTATTTTTTAAGAGGAAAAACCCTTAAGCATTTTAAGCCCCATATTGAAGCGGAAGAGGCAAATAATTTTATTGGCAGTTTCTGGGTAGAGCAATAAAAATGAAATACAGAATTATTTTAATTTTTATTTTAATTTTAGCGGCGATATTAAGGTGCTACAATCTCAATTTTCCTTCTTTAGGATACCATAATATGATGGAAAATGAATCTTTAAGTATCGCCTCAGAGATGCTTAGAACAAGAGATTTTTTACATAAAAGGGTTTATTTTTTAAATGCCTTTATTCAGGACCCGATGATTAAAGATAATCCTCAGCCGCCTTTAATCGCTTACCAGATATTACTGAGCTGGAAGTTTTTGGGAGAGAATCTTTGGGGTCCACGGCTATTTAATGTTTTTTTAGGGATTTTAGCAGTTTTGCTGATGTATTTAGTTAGTCGCTATTTATTTAATTCTTCGTTGCTTGCTTTATTTTCTGCTTTTTGCTTAAGTATTATGCCTTTGGCAGTATTTTTTTCGCGAAATCTGCAAGCGGATATCCCTGCTTTTTCCTTTATGCTTTTAAGCCACCTTTTTTATCTGCGTTATATTTTTAATTTTAAAAAATATAATTTTATTTTAGGAGGACTATTTCTTTCTTTAGCTTGGCTTTATAAATTTAATTTTTTGATTGTAGGGATTATTCCGATTATCTTTTGTCTTCCTTATCGCAAGATTTTTATTAGTCCTAAAGCAGGTTTTAAATTTATTTTATTATTTTTACTTTCATATTTAATTATTCCGCTTTTTATACTTTGGCTTAAAATTACCAAACAATGCGGTCTAAGTTATCAGTTTAAACTCTTTGAAGTTTTTACTGCTTCCTATTGGAGTAATTACGGCAATGCCCTCTTATGGTATGTGGGCGAGGAAAATTTTACCTATACTTATAGTTTATTGGCGGTTTTGGGAATAATTTTGGCAATCTTTAGAATGCAGGGTTTATTAAATCGTTATATAATAGGTAGCACCGTAAGTATTTTTATCTATTTTTTACTCTTTTCCCAAGACCTTTATGCGAATAGCTTCTCTCAGATACCTTTTCTTGCTTTAGTTTGTATTGCTTGCAGTTACGGTGTAGTTTTTATTTCCGAGCAGATAAAAAAATATACTAAAGAGGATACATTGGTTTATTTAATGGTTTTCTTTTTTGTTTTATCTTTACCGCAGGTAAAACAAGCAAATAAAAGGATGTTTAATACATTTTTCTTGGGTCAGGATGTAGCAGGACAGACGCTTAAAGAACTTAGCCAACCGGATGAACGGATTTTTTTATTTACCCATCCGCAGGGTTATGCAATCTCTCGTTATGCCCAAAGATATATGGGCTGGACAAATGATTTAGAGGATTTTAAAGCGAAGGAAAAAACTTTTGGAATAAAATTAGTTTGCTTTTATCCGGTTGAACAGATGACTTTGTTAAAACAATTAAATCCTTCACTTTTTGATTATATCCAAAATAACTACCACCTAAAAGAGATCGGCTTATTAGAGAACCAAGATACCCCCAGTTATTTTATCTTAGAAAAGGGAAAAGAAGAGGGCAGGATGCTGGCTGATTTTGGGGGTACCATTTCTGGCCAACCCACTGTGCGCTCCATTTATCGCCTTTCTAAAAATTATCTTTTCTTTTATACCTTAAGACCTGGACAATAGCCAAAATCATTTATTATTAATATTATATATAAAAAATTTTTTATTGACAAAATACTAAATTTATGGTATATACTGGACTTACCATAACTTTCAAAAATTCCGTAAGTTTACGTAAGTATTTTATTAAAAAAGGATTTAGAAAAATGGAAAAGAAAATTTCTTTACCCGAAAACAATGACCCAGAGATGATTTCGGCAAAAGAAATTGTGAAGACTTACAATCTTACTTATCAAACGGTAAATCATTATACAGACTTGGGACTATTACCGGTGGTGGCTAAAAGAGGGAATGTGCGATTTTACGATAATGCAGTAGTAAAAGAACGGATTAAGCATATTCGGGAATTGGTAAAAGAAGGATATTCTTTACGTTTGATTCGCAAGAAATTAGTCGGTATTTAACAAGAACAAAAGTCATTGATAAATAATGACTTAGATAAAAATGATAAAAACTAAAAGAAAAAAGATTTTTAAAATGAATGCCTATCTTCTAAACCGTAAGATAGGCAATTTTTATTTTTTAAGAGATAAAACATGAGTTATTTCAAGGTCTTAGGTTTTGAAAAAGAACCATTTTCTACTAGTCCTGATCCTGAATTCTTTTATTTTTCTAAAGAGCATGAAACTGCGCTCACTAACCTGCTGATTGAACTACGACTTAAGCGGGGATTATCTGTAATCTTAGGGGATATAGGTACAGGTAAGACTACGCTTTCGCGTAAATTAGTCCAAGAATTAAAATCACGCGATGACTTTATCTTCCATATTGTGCTTGATCCTTCATTTGAAGCTGAAGAGCTCTTTTTAACTTCTTTAGTGCGCAATTTTGAAATCAAGATAGATAACCCCAGCCCTACCATTTTAGATTTAAGAGAAGCTTTAGAAAGATTTCTTTTTCAAAAAGGGATTAGCGAAAATAAAACCGTAGTTTTAATTATTGATGAGGCGCAGAAGTTAACCGAACCGCTTTTAGAGGTTTTACGGGTTTTACTTAATTATGAAACCAATGAGTTTAAACTTCTTCAACTTATTTTATTAGGGCAATTAGAACTACATGCTAAGATTTTAAATATTCCGAATTTTTTTGACCGCATCAGTTTCAAATATACCTTAAACCCCTTAGATTTTAATGAGACAAAAGAGATGATTGAGTTTCGTATTCATAAAGCAGGTTATAAAGCAAATATGAATATATTTTTAGAAGAGGCAATCAAAGAGATTTATCAATTTAGCCGGGGTTATCCCCGTCAAATTACTATGCTTTGTCATAAGGCTTTAAAATCTTTAATCTTAAAAAATAAGTTTGTGGTGGATACTGAACTAATCCATGAACTAATTAATGAAGAGATGAAACTTGGCTGGCGTAAAAAAGATAGTTCCTTACCCAATTCAATAATAAAGGTAGATTAATCTTCTAAAATGAAAAAAGAAAAATTTAAAAATGGCTTAATCAATATAAAAGCTACGTTTATCCCCTTAGCCACTATCGGAGGGATAATTTTAGGTTTAGGATTAAATCAATTCTTAAGTAAAAATCTAAAAGTAAACTCTGAAGAGGAAATAATAAAGAATAAGTATCCAAAGGTTAGCGCTTATTTAAAAAAGCAGTCCCACTTAAATAACTCAAGTAATGAGCTCTTGGCTTATCAAGAGAATGAGATGGATATAGAGGTAGATACTTCTCTTCCCCAAAGCCGTTTATCCTCTGCCGAAGGAAGTTTAGCCCGTTTAAAAGATTATATCAAAAGATTAGAAGAGAAAAATTCAACTTTATCTGAGAAAATAAATCTTTTGAATAATCTTTTGGCAGAGAAAGAAAAAGAGATTAATAATTTAAGTGAACAGATAAACCGTTTAAATGAGAAGCTTAATCAGGAAAAAAATGTACAGGAGAAGTTGAAATTAGATACGGAGGCAAATTTAAATAGCTTAAATGAAAAAATTGCCCAGCGGGATGCTAAAATTATTCAGCTTAACCAGAGCAAAGAAGAATTAGAAAATCAGGTTAATGATTTAAGCAATCGTTTATCCGTACTTTTTAATTCTCAGTCAGTTTTACAAAATCAATTAGATGAGGCAAACCAGAAAAAAGTTGCTTTAACTGAAGAGTTAGAAAAAACAAAAGAAAATTTAAATAAGCAAATCTCTCTTAATAAAGAATTAGAGAAAAAGCTGGCGGAAATTAATATATTAGAAGATAAACTTAATAAAGCGCAAGAAGAAAAGAACGCTTTAGGTTTAGAGTTAAGCCAGACAAGAGAATCTTTGGTAAAACAGGAAGGAGTAAATGAAGAATTAAAAAAACAGATTGCTTCTCTTACGGAGCAATTAAAACAAAAAGAGAAGGAAAAAAGCGAATTAGTTGAAGGTCTTTCGCAATTGGAATTGTCTAAAGGCAATACAGAAATAGAACTGAAGCAACTAAAAACGATTAAATTAGAGCAGGAAAAGCAGATTGCTGAACTTAAGGGCCGTGTAGAGGAATTAAATCATTCTTACAACGAGGCAAAAAATACGATTTTAGAACTTACTAGTTTATTAGAGAAGAAAGAAAAGGAGCTGGGAAGACAAAAAAAGGATTTAATCAGTTTAGTAGAAGCAATGGAGAAATTAAGCCAGTTAGAGACGCAACTTAAGGAAGTAAAAGAAGAGTTAGAGCAGGAAAAAATGTATCATCAGCGCACTTTAGAAAAACTTAAAGAGGTAGAGGCTCTAAATCAGACCTTAAAAGAAAAAATAAGAAATCTTTCGATGGAAGTAGAGTTTAAACATTTAGAGGAGTATTTCCAAGAAGACACGCATAATTAACTATGGTAAATGAGAACTCTCTTTCGCCGGAAAAACAATTATTAAATCTGATTGAGAATCCTAAGGCTAAGGATTCATTAAAGACAGCCACGATAAAATATCAGAGTTTGGGTTTATTTTCTTTGGGGGCTTTTAAAGGTAGATGGGCTTTTTTTAAAAATAAAGGTAGAGAATTTTTTTTCACGGGAAAATTCTTTGATTTAAAATTTGTCAATCAGGTTTTAAGAATATTCGTTTTTATCTTAGGATTTTATTTTTTGCTTAATTTAGGATTTGGTTTAATTAATCTAAGAAAAGAGTTAGTGTTTCAAATAAAGGAGGAAAAGGTCTCAGGTATCAGTTCTTTACCCGTGAGTTCTTTTTTAAAGGGTTTAACCAGTTATTTAGAAAAGGCGCGGGAAAGGGATATCTTTAAAATGGGCTTAAGAGTAAGCCCTCAAGATTTAGGGGTTCGCCTGCCTTCGGAGAGAATCGTTGAGGTAACCAAAAATTTAAAACTTGTAGGGATTGCCTGGTCAGAAGACCCGGATGTAATGATTGAAGATACCCAACATCAAAGAACCTATTTTTTAAAAAAAGGTCAAGTTATGGATAATGGAGTAAAACTCAAGGCAGTCTTTAAGGATAAAGTGATTTTAAGTTGGTCCGGAGAAGAGATCGAGTTAAGATGAAAAATTATATTTTGGGGGTATTGATTTTTTCTTTAATCTTTAGCCCGAAATTCTTTTTGCAAGCAGAAGAGGAAGCCCTTTCTACATTAGAAGATGTAAAATTAACTACTCCGCCTAATTCTTTAACGGGAGGGCAAAGGATTTCTTTGAGTCTACGCAACATTGACATTATTGAAGCCCTGAAGTTTTTTTCCATAAAATCCGGGTTTAATATTGTTCCGACCCAGAAGGTTTCGGGAAGAGTTACTTTGAATGTAGAGAATGTTCCGGTTGAAGATGTCTTTCATATCATGCTCCGTTCCAATAACTTAGCTTACGATAAAAAGGGCGATATTTATAATGTGATGACCGAGGCAGAATACAAGGCACTTTATGGCAAGGCATTTTCTGATACACGCCAGGTAAGAGTTTTTCATTTAAAATATGCTATCCCTGAGCAAGCCTTTGGAATGTTGGAGGCAGTAAAGAGCGAAATTGGCCGGCTTTTAGTTGAACCAGAATCAGGAACCATAATGATGATTGATACCCCGGAAAATATTTTAGCGGCAGAGCAGGCGCTTAAGGAGTTAGAAAAACAGAATGTCGTAAAAGTCTTTGATTTAAAATACGCACATGCCAAAGATATTGAAGAACAGCTAAAGAACCAGCTGGATTTAAAGAAAGTGGGGATGATTCGCGCGGATGAACGCACTAACCAGGTAATGGTGCAGACTCTGCCTGAGCGGATGAAGAATATTGAGGAGTTAATTAAGAGTTTAGATAAAAAGACCAAAGCAGTTTTAATTGATGTAAAGATTTTAAAGATTAAATTGACGAATAAAAAAGAGACGGGAATTCAGTGGGAAGGCCTCTTTCAGATTACCCGGCAATATGGAATGGCTTATATCGGTTCTTATCCATTTAGCAATATTGTGGCGGGAATTACTTCTCCTACTTTTTCTACGCGCGCTGATGTCTATGATACCTTAGGTCAGGTAGGCTCGTATCCTTTTTCCGGCACTACGGCGAGTTTAAATTCAAGTAGCAAAATTAGTCCGGGTGAAAAAATGCATATTGGGATTGTAGATAGAAAACGCGATTTTGACCTTTTGGTAAATTATCTACAGACTTTGGGAAAGACAAAAATTATTGCCAGTCCTTCTTTGTCAGTAGTGAATAACCAGGAGGCAAAAATTCATATTGGTGAGCGCCGGGCTTATGTTACTACTACCACTACTACGGGTCAGACTACTACGACAGTTTCAGAAGAAGTTACTTATGTAGATGTGGGAGTAAGACTTTCGATTGTGCCGACGATTAATGATGAGGGTTATGTGACGATAAAAGTGAAACCTGAAATTAGCAATGTGATTGGAGAAGTTACTTCCTCCAGCGGAAACACTATTCCCATTATTGATACCAACACCGCTGAGACAACCGTAATTGCTAAAGATGGCTCAACCATTATTATCGGCGGATTAGGGCGTGAGGAGCGTTCGGAAGAAAGCGAACAGGTTCCTTTTTTAGGTAATCTTCCTTTATTGGGTTTTTTCTTTCGTAATAGCGTAAAGAGAGCTGAGCATGTAGAATTGGTGATTATGCTTACGCCGATTATTTTTGAAGGTGATAAATTTATTAGCCCTAAGGAAGCAGAAAAATTCCCGATTAAGCCAAAGAAGACTTTTGATGTTTTTCGTCCTGAACAATCTTTACCCAGCGAAGAAAAAGCGCCCGAAATTTTTGTGCCTCTTAAAGGTGGAAAATTTGAGATAAAAGGGATTAAGCCTTATACACAGAAGAAAGCATATCAGCAAGAAAAAGGTTTTATCTCTGAAGAAAAATTCGCTTTAAAGAAGACGCGGCCTTATGAGTAAAAGAGGGAGAAAATTTTTAAGAGAATAGGATAGAAAAATGAGAAAAAAAATTTTATTATTTAATGGATTTATTTTTTGTGTCTTTTTGTCTTTGGTGTTTGCAGAAAAAGAAGCGGTTTATGAAGATGAACTGAGTGCGGTTTTAAATGAGTTTAATGCCTTAAAAGAAGAACTTTTAACTACCCGGCGGGCATATCAAAAATTAAAATCAGAATACGAAACTAAACTCAAAGATTATGAAAACAGGATTCTTCAGTTACAAAATGAGAAGATTGGTCTAGTAGCGCAAATGGAGGCGTTTAAATATAAAGAAGAGACTTTAAAGAGTCAAATTGCCCAATTAAATAATTTAATTCAAGAAAAAGACAAAACCCTAACCGAACTTAATCAGACTAAACAAGCGCTGAGCCAAAAAATCGCTGAAAGCCAAAATCAAATCTTAACTCTCCAAAATGAGAAGGCCTCCCAAGAAAAACAGCTGGGCAACTTA
>Ga0123519_10000722_pt1 | contig 57773 bp, 71 predicted proteins | sample YelNatPaOPRAMG02_FD_87396 | JGI IMG/M metagenome (GOLD analysis project Ga0123519, IMG submission 87396) | Hot spring microbial communities from Yellowstone National Park - Yellowstone National Park OP-RAMG-02 (version 2) | ecosystem: Environmental > Aquatic > Thermal springs > Hot (42-90C) ...
AACTCCTCCAGCAGAAAGTAAATATAAAAAGGCACCATAAAGAAAATTAAGAAAAGCTAAAGCAATTAAAATAGCAAAAAGAAAATTATAGATTGATTGAAAGCAAGAAGTTATATCAGAGCATTTAATGACTGTTGATGGTTGAGGTATCATTGTTCAATTTGGATTATTTGTAAATCCTCGCCTTTTTCCCTGAAATTTTTACCAAAAACTCTTGCTCTTATTGTACCATTTTTTTCTTTAAGATTAGAAGCAAGAATTTCACTTTCATTAGAGATAAAAACTCCATTAAACTCCCAAATATAAGTTAAATTTTTTGAGGCAAAATTTTTAGTAATAATAACCAAAGAATCATTTTGTTTTAATCTATTGTCAAGAGGAAGAATAATTCCTTCAGAAGTTTTGCGAACAATTTTTATTTTTGGTTCTGCTAAGAATAATTTTTGATTTTCAAAAGAATATGTTTCTTTGGCAAAAGGTTTGGTTATTTTAAGGTTAAGAAAGAAAAAATCATTAAGATTGGGTAAAGGAATAAAAGAAACATTATTCATTGTTTTTTGAGGTTCTAAAGAAATGTCTGGCAAAGTCCATTCATAAATATAGTTCAGTGGTTTTAATGATAATTTTGTTTTTGCATTAAAAATTTCCGCACCAATCATTAAGCCATTGGATACTTTTCGAGAGCTGAGATAAAGAGTTTGAGCCGAGACAAAACTCATTAGAAAAAAAATAAAGATAATTAAAAAAAATTTCTTTTTCATTTTGACATTAAAGATTCTTTAGCTTTTCTTAGGGCAATTAATTGATCAGGCCTTGTTTTGATAATTTGATCTTCGGCGTAAGAAGCTAAAACATAAATCGGCACTCTTTTTTGGCCAACCAAAATTAATCCTTGACCTCTTTCGGCTTGCAACAAAAATTGTTTTTCTCCTTCTGATAAAGTAAAAACATTATCGGCAAGATCAATTGTTGCTTGCGATTGTTTCATCAAAAAGACAATAGCTGAGTTAGTAATAATTGGTCTACCATAAGGAGAACTAAGGAAATCCTCAATATCTTGAGTGATATTAGTTATGGCTAAATTATATTTTCTTCCTCTTTTAACCATATTGAGCAAAAATTCAGCGCCAACTTCTTGTCTCATTATCCACCAAGCTTCATCAATAATGACTAATCTTTTTTTCATTTCCCGACGAATACGGTTTAAAATATAATTTAAAACAACAAACATACCAATTGGTCTTAAAATTTCAGGCAAATCTTTCAATCCAAAAACAATTAATCTTTTATTAAGTTCAATTGATGTTGGCTTATTGATGAATCCAGAAAAATTACCTTGAGTGTAGGGATAAAATTTGCTGGCTAATTTTCCGCCTCCTGTTAAACCATTTAAAATTTTTTCTAAATCATTTAAAGTGGGAAACCTTTCAACCTTTGAAAAATCTTGATCTGGCAAAATATTGAACGAAGCATAAGTTTGATTTAAAGCTTGATCTAGAGTAGCCAAATCTTCTGAAGATAATTTTTCGCCAATAATTAATTGGCAGAAGCTAATTAAATCAGCTATGTGTTCTTTGTAAATATCGATTGGTTCTTCGTTGGCCAAAACTGGCGGGAGGTCAAAAGGATTAAAGCTGTTTTCAGATTTTAAAGATAGGGAAATAAATGAACCATTGTAAAGCTCGGTAATACTTTGATATTCGTTTTCTGGATCTAAGATGAGAACATCAGTGCCCATCATTAAATTTCTCATTACTTCCAATTTTGATGTATAAGATTTTCCAGAACCAGAACGAGCTAAAATAACTAAGTGAGGGTTTTCATATTTCCAACGATCTAAAATCACAAAACCTGCATTTTGCAAATTAATGCCAAAAAATATTCCTGATTCATCAATAAGCTCTGAAGAGATAAAAGGGAAAAAAGACGATGCTGTTGAAGAATTTAATTGATAACTAGTTTTAATTTCATCAAGACAAAGAGGTAAGGTGGTAAAAAAAGCATCTTTTTGATCAAATATTACTGGTTTAACAGCAATTAAAATGCTTTCTAAAATTTTAGTAATTTTATTTGTTTTTTGATCAAGATCTTTCTTATCATTGGCAAGAATTGTTAAATAAAGGCCAACGTTCAGCATTCTTTCTTGAGCCTGAACTAATAAATCTCTTAATTCTTCGACATTTTTATAGGCAGTTTCTAGCTCTGGCGAACGAACTTTTCCAGCTGATTCCCTTTCTGATATTTGTGCCGAGATACGAGCTAATTGTTTTTCCAATTGTTTTAGAACTGCTCCAGTTTCTAAAGGGTAAAAATATAAACCTAAGTTAAAGGCTTCATCTAATTCGATTATTTTTTCTAGCCAACCAGTAAAAAGGTAAGATGGATAATCTAAGATAAGTAAAGTTCGGATATAAATGTTTCCTATTTGAAAATAGTCAGTAGCAAATTCAACGCCAGGAGGAGCAAGCAATTCTTTAACTTTTTCAAAAGCAGTTAATTCCACTGGTATGGCTATTCTTTCTTTTTTTTCTTTTCTAAAAATAGGAATCTTGGGAATGTTAATCATAATGTTTCAGCTAATTTTTCAATAATTTGTTTTGGTAATTGTTGCCATCTTAAACTTGGATTATAAACTTCAAACAAAAGCTCAATTAATTCTAAATCAGAAAGTCTTTGAGTCACCAGCCCTAAATTTGTTAGAGAATCAATGACATAATTAGTTCTTGTTTCTAATTGTTCAAATTTTGTTTCTTCGTTTTCCTCTAGGCCAGCAGGTTTTTTAATTTTCGCTAAGGGACCAAGGCCGGTTTCCAAAGGATCGTAAGGGATAATAGTATAAAAAATTTTTTTCATAATTTGATGATTTTGTAAATAATCTTCTAAAAAACTAATATATTCTTCTAACTGAAATTTAATTAAAGGATCTTTTTCCTCTTCTAATCTTAAATGCAAAATCTTTAGATAGTTATTAATATTTTCCAAACGAGAAAGAGTTAAAATTTCTACAGGAAAATCCAAGCCGTCAAGAAAATTTTTAAACTGACTAATGACTGTTTCTTGTTCTTTTTCAGATAATAATGAAAGATTAAGTCCACTAACTTCCAAAATAGTTCTCAAACCACCGTTGTCTAAAATATAAGCGTCATTCCTAATTTCTTTGACTTTTATTAAGGAAAAAGTTGGCGCAATCATTTTAAGGTTCGGAAAAATTTAACATAGGGGAAAAAACGGTATGGATTTTTTGGATTAAGCAAATGATGATGTACTAAATCATTGATTTTTTCAGTTTGAGAAGCTATTGGTTCTTTTAAAGAAATTGTTAATTTTTCCTTAATATTGGTTTCTGGATATTCTAAAGTAATTTCAGCGCGATCGTTCGTAATTTTTCTTTGTGGTATTTTAGGCAAATTGATTTCATTAGTAAGTTCTTTTGGTACAGTAATTTCTTTGTAGGTCGTTTTTTCTATTCGTTGCCATGCAAATCTTCTGCTTTTAAAGAAAAAATCAATTATTTTTGGCAGAGAATTGAGTACTGGTTTTCCATTAATATAAACAAAAGTAAAAATAAAAGCTAAGGCAAAAGAAATCAAAGCAGTTAAAAATCCTAAAAATTGATTCATTTTAAAAACAAAAAAACTTAAAAGAAAAGCTCCTAATAAAGCAAAAAGTTGTCTAAATGTTAAAATGCCAGCCAATTTATCTTCGATGGTAACAAATTTTGGAACAAAAAGTTTTGTCGTCATATTTTAATTATAACTTAGATAAGTCTAAAAATTCTTCGCCTTCTTTTTTTTGTTCATCTTCTTTCTTTTTAGTGATGATTATTGCATCTTTGGGTAAACTTTCTGTTAATATTTTTTCTTCATGTTCTTCTTTTGGTTCAAAAGTTATTGTTTTGTATTCTTCAGCTTCTTTTTTTTCTTCTTTGGGTTTTTCTTTTTGGCTTTGAGGTGGTTGAACTATATTTTTCATTAATTCTATGTATTTTTTTTCTTTTTCCTCAAAACTTTCTTTATTTTTTTGAACTTCTTTATTTTTTTGAATTTCTTCATTTTCTTCGTCTTCTTCATTTTTTTTGTCTTCTTCTTGCCAAAGTTCTCTTACTTTGGGCAAAAAATTCTCTGCTAAAAATTGATAAAGATTGTTAATTTCATCTTCATTTAAAAAATCAAGCCATTTTTTTATTAATTCTTTTATCGAAGTTTCTGAAGTTTGATTGTACCTTAAAATATTTTCAGTTAAAGAGAAAATCCCTGACGCTTTTTCATTGCCCCAATCAATTTTGAGTAAATTTCTAATATCTTCTATTATTTTCAATTCCTCGTCGCTTCCTAAAAATTCTAACGCTTTTATTTGTGCCATTTTTATAAATTATTTTATATGAAAACTAAGGGGAGTTAACGATAGAATCAATTGTCGCCTGATCTTGTGGAGATAATCTCTTTTTTATTTCAGCCGCTTTTTGTTGTTGTGGCGATGCCGTAGATCCTTCTTGGGCATTTAATACAGTGGGTTGACGAAACAACTTCCTTAACATTGTTCTTACGGGACCATTTGTAGGATCTTCTCTCCTTGCTGCTAACAATATTTCTTTTGGTTCATTTGATTTTCCAATTGCATCGAGAAAAATATCCTCTGTTTTATTTTGTAGTTCTGGTTGCTCTTGAAGAATTTGATGTATTTTTGTGCTATTACCTGATTCTTTCCAAAAATCCCTACCAAGACGAGATAAAGCATTACTTGCTTCGTCGGCATTTTTTTGAATTACTGCCTCCAAAAAACCTTTTGAGGCACTATTAAGTTTATCACAAAGCTCAGGACGATCTTTAACGGCATCAATTCTTGCAGGATTAGACATAAAATCAACAACATCTCCCTCCTTGAAATCTCTTTCTATTCTTTCTCCGATAGCATCAATAGCTTCTTGAGATAAGTTTTGTAAATTTTGAACCCACTTATTGTCATTCATCCGCGCTCTGAAATCACTTTTTCGCAACTTATCTATAAGTTCAGCGCTTGCTTCTTTCATTTCTTCGGAACTTTGTTTTCCAGCTGCTTCTTCTAAAAATGTTTGACTTTCCATCAATTTATTAGCATCGCGAGGAGAAACTCTCTTTATAAGATCAGCAATCGCTTTTTTTACCTCACGCGAAGCTCCTGGCTGATTACCCATTTGAAAAAATTCCTTTTGTTGAAGCATTTTAACACCAGTTTCTTGAGACATATTTCTAATAGATTCGGCTATAGATTTTGAAACATCGGCATTATCTTTATATTGATGGGCTAATTGAGCTATTTGAGTAGCTGAAGATTGAATTTTAGTTGGATCAGTTTCTTCGCTTGTTCGTTTATCAATATTTGCAATGGTTCCTTTTGCCGCCTCAGAATGCATTTCGTTTTTTTTCTTTGTCATTTTTTCTCCTGTTTCTTTTATTGGTTTTGCAATTTTTTGTCCTACCCAAGATCTCCATCCAAATCTTCCGCCAGCCCCGACTTTTTCTTCAAGTTTCGCGCCGATTTTAGCTAAACCTCCGCCAACTGCTCCACTGCCTGCGGCCATTATTCCTCCAGCAGCCAATCCTCCAGCAGCTAAAAGAACACCAGTAACAGCTCCTGTGGTCATGGCTGCTATTTTTCCACCTAAGCTTGCAGCAACAGCTAGTGATCCTGTGTAACAAAACGTAAATCCTACAAATAACGCAATAAATTGATAAAGCTCGCCACCCGTAATTTGAGCTAAAATATTTTCTTTAGTAACATTACATGTAATTACCAAGGTAACAAATATTGGCACAATCAAAAGCCATTTGACAAAAAGAGTAGCCCATTCATCAAAGAAATGAAAATTGGCAAAGATTTTTGCTAAAACTTTATTTCCTTTGAATTCCGGAAATGCCAAATTGGCAACTGCAATTGAAGAAACAGCCGTTAAGGCGAGAATATAAAAGTAGCGAGCGTAAAATAAAACTAAAGTTACGATTAAAATAATAGTTATCCCTAAATCGAATGCGACTATAAAAAGATATAAGATTGCTTGGGTTAAAGATTTTTGAGCAGGATCTTGAATGCTATTAGTCGTTTGATTTATTTCTGCAAAAGGATCTCTTTGCCATAACGATCCTACCATAATTGTTCCTATTTGATTTGATTGTCCATTTGTTATCCCTTTTTCAAAACCTTTGGCAATTAAAAATGCTTCTTTAATCAGAACGAAAGTAAAATTAATTATAAGAGCAACAAGAATTATGTTAAAAATTAATCTTTTGGCAGAAGCATCATCTCCTAAAAGCCATTCATAAGCAACAGCTAAAGCAGAAAATACCAAAATAATAAAGCCATAAGATTTTAAAACATTCCAAACAGCTTCGGCTGGAGATACTGCTTTTTTTGTTGATGTGACATTGGTTGATGTGGCAATCGTTGATGTACTAAACGGATTTAATCCACTTGCCTTATTAACAATCCCAGCAAATAAATTTATGTTTAAAAATGAAATAATTGTATGGAAAAGCCAGGTAATTCCATAAAAAATATAGCTAACACCTTCAAGAATCATGTTTCCTATGAATTTAACAATCGAATTATTAAAAAAACTACTAATTCCACTGGCTAATTTATCCCACCAACTATCTCCGTGTGCTTTTTCTAAAGGAGAAAGTAATATCAATAAAAGTAAAAATAAAATTATTAATTTTTTATTTTTCATTTCTGATTTCTACTATTTTTGGTTCGAATAAATTTTTAAATAGGGCAAAAAAGTTAGATGATTTGGTTTGCTCTTTTTTGCTTTCAACGACAATAACTTGATTTTTGATTAAAACAATTTTTCCAGAACCACCGCTTTGAGTAGAACAATCGCCTCTGGCAATCATTCTGTCGTAAACGTCTAATTTTTGTGAAATTAAATTAATCTCATAAATATCATTTAGGACGGATGAATTGGTAAAGTTGTTTTGATGAAGATCGTAAGATAGTTTGTTGTAAACTTCTATTAGATTAGATAATGAATTAATCTGATTGTTAAATTCTTGGACTGTGTTTCGAACCTTAGGTAAAATTTTATTATGAAAATCTTTTATTTTGCCCATAACATCCTTAATTATTGTCTCGTTCAAATTAAATTTAAGTCCTAAAATAGAAGTAAAGCCTCTAAATCTATCCAAAAAAGAATTAATTTTTTCTAAAACATCAGCTGACATACTTGAAACTTCATTTAAGAGTCTATTAGCCTTAAGAGAGAAATTATTAATATCTTTAATTAATAAATTTAATTGTGATTTGTTTTGTGAAAGCACGGCAAAAAGACCTGCGTAAATACCAATTTTTCCATCGAGATTGTTGGTTATTTCTTCTAAATCATCATAAGCTCCAGGGCAAACATTTGGATCAATTTTATTTTTTAAATCTTCAGCTTTGTTTTTTACTTCCTCTATTTTATTTTTAGTATCTGTAGCATTTTTTTCTTTATTTTCTACTTCAGTTTTTAGTATTAAGGCTAGTTTATTGAGTTGTTCATTGAATTCTTTCATGCATAAAGCATAGGCTGAAGTTGGGTCAATGACTGTAGTTGATGTGGTGCTTGAGGTATTGGCGCTTTCGCCAATTTTATAGCTAGCGCAAGTTCGGTCAATAACTTTTTTTATCTCGTCGTTAGAATTAAAAGTTCCGCTTAAACCAGAAGAAGTAGTATTTAGCGAAGAACTATTAACACCTATTTGATTTAAAGTATTTTCTGGTTTAGTTAAAACTTGAAAAACATTGATATCTTGGGCTGTATTAGCTAAAGGATTGCTTAAAGCAAGATTTATTTTAAATTTTTCGACATCTTCGCCAGCAATCAAAGTTTTGTATTTTTCGCATAGAGGCTTTCCTCCGTTAATATCAGGAGAACTTATGAATTTCTCACATTTTTCAACTGGCCAAGCCTTGCCAATTTCTTTCTTTCTTTCTTCTTCTTTTTGCTGAACAAATTTTTTAATTAATGATTCTACTCCAAGTTTAAGGTTCATTAATTGTATTGAATCTTCGCTTTTTTGATATTCAGGAACTATATCTATTGGAGGAACTTCTTCTGAATTATTTTGTGTTACGTCAGCTAAATTAAGTTTAAATGGTTGTGTTAGCCAAGTAAAAAAACTTGGTTTTAAAGCGATAGGTTGTGTTTCTTCTTCGATAAAACAATCAGGAATTGAATTTAGCACTTTTTCAGCCTCATTAGAAAGATTAAAGTCACCAGTAAGACCCATTACATAGTCAGTAAGGTCATCTCTGATTCCTGGGTTAAGACAATCAAGATTATCTGAAAATTGTTGGAGTCCTAGGTAGGCTCCAACAGTCCTTGCTTCCTCTAAGGCTTCGTCATAAGTTGTTGTAGAATTTGCTTTTTCCTCTCTTATTTTAAGAAATTCGTCTATTTCTGTTAAGTTATTAAGATATTGTTGAGCTTTTAAGGAATCAACAGCAACTTTGTCGGCTGTTTGTTGAAATTGACTTTGTAAAATTCTTGAAGCGGTGAGATTAAGACTTTTAAATTCATCGCCAAAAGTTGATAAAATTGAATCTAAAACATCTGCAATTCTTGATAGAGTCTCAATTGATAATTCGTCAACGACAGGTACCTGATCTAAAATGCCGAAATTCGCTCTAGCAAAATTTAAAGAATTAACAAAAACAAGAATTAACAAGAGAAAAACTATGGTTATTTTTTTCATCTATAATTTTATTTTTTCTAAGGTTGTCTTAATTAAATTATATAACAAAAGTTTTTTCGTTTGATCAGTTGTTATAGAAAGTTCTTTCAAAGCTAATCCAAGTTTATAATAAGCTTTAATAAGATCTAAATGAATAGAGTAAAGAAGAGGCGGGGGGTTGATTTTGCTGAGTTCCTGAGCAATTTCAATTAAAGTATCCGGATTAGATTTTTGTGTATCATTTGAAGAATTAAATTTTTGTTGAATTTTAGCTATTTCTCCGCGATAATCGTTGATGGTTTTATTTTCGTCAGGTTTTATTCCTTCGGTTAATTTGCTGACATCTTCATTAACTTTTCTTTCAAATTCTAAAATAAAACTTGCATCTGTTCCTCCAGATAAATTAGACGAAGAAGTTGTTTCTAGAGAAGTTATCGAATTTTCTTTCTTTTCTTCTGATTTTAATATTTTTGAGTTTTTTTCTCTTCCTGCAAAAAATAATCCAATTAAAAAGAAACTTAAAAAGAAAATAACAAAAGCAAAAATCACTTTTTTCATTTTATGGGCGGGAGAGGACTCGAACCTCTGGCCTTCACGGTGTAAACGTGATGCTCTACCACTGAGCCACCCGCCCTATTTTGATTTTTGTGCTTATAATAATATTAATATATTAATTATAATTTAATTCTAATTTAATTCTAATAAAAATTGCCGAGGTAGCTCAGGGGTAGAGCGATCGTTTCGTAAGCGATTGGTCGTGGGTTCGAATCCCACCCTCGGCTCACGAGAGGTGGGCGAGAATCCACATCAAAACAATAAGCGAATATCAAATTAATTTGAACGAGAGAAAAAAGATAATGTTTAAGTATAGAATGTGGATTTTATTGTTTTCGAATCCCACCCTCGGCTCGGGTTTTTCGGGCCTATAGTTTAACGGTAAAATACTGCTATCGCACAGCAGAGTTGAGGGTTCAATTCCCTCTAGGTCCATTATTATATAGAAAGGATAAAGTTTTGAACTAAATCAATAAAATTGTTGAAATAAGGAAAAAAGAACATTATAAAAATGATAATTAATAAAAAGCCGTAAAGTTCAAGATATTGATAAATTTCTAAAGGAATTTTTGTAAGTAAAATTTTTGAACCATCTAAGGGTGGAATAGGCAAAAGATTGAAAAAAGCCAAGACTAAATTTATTCTTAAACCAAAAAGAAAAATATTATTTGGATAAATTTTGTAAAGAAAAGTAAAAATTAAAGCTAAAAAAATATTAATTAAAGGTCCGGCTAAAGCAATATAAATAGAATCTCTTTGGGGATTTTTTAAATTATAAGGATTATAAGGAACAGGTTTTGCCCAGCCAAAAACAAAACCAGTTGTATATAAAGTTAAAATTGGCAGAAGAATTGTACCAATCGGGTCAATGTGGGAAATTGGATTTAAAGTTAATCTCCCTTCATATTTTGCTGTTAGATCGCCTAAACGATAAGCAATATAGCCGTGAGAAATTTCATGCAAGATGATTGAATAAAGTAAAATAAAAAAAATAAAAATTATTTCCATTATATTTCTAGAGAATTTTTTCTTTCACCAACCAATCTTTCGAATTGTCTTTTTTCGATGACTTCTTTTTTAATTAAAACTTGGGCAACTTTTTCTAATTTATCTTTTTTTATTTCTAAAACTTTTAAGGATTTTTCTAGAGCTTGATTAATAATATTTTTTACTTCTTCGTCAATAAGTTCAGCTGTTTTTTCAGAATATTCTTTTTCTAAAGAAAATTCTTTTGGAGGCTTGGAAAAAGAAATTGGTCCTAGCTTTTCCGACATACCAAATTTCAAAACAAGTTGTTTAGCTAAATCAGTAGCAATTTCTAAATCATTACTAGCTCCAGTAGTAATATCGTTAAAAATTAATTTTTCCGCAGCATAACCTCCTAAAATTGAAGCTAATTCGTCTAAGAATTCTTTTTTAAAATAAAAGCTTCTTTCTTCAAGTGGTGTTTTCAGAGTATAACCTCCAGCTCTTCCTCGAGCGATAATTGATATTTTTTGAACTGGACTAGTATAAGGAAGATAATGAGCCACAATAGCATGCCCAGCCTCGTGATAGGCAGCAATCTCTTTTTCTTTTTTCGAATAAGCTTTTGTTTTTCTTTCTGGACCTAATAGAACTTTTTCAATAGCGTCTAAAAGATCTTCTTGGGTAATAAATTCTTTATTTCGCCTTGCTGCTAGAATAGCTGCTTCATTGCATAAATTAGCTAAATCAGCTCCAGAGAAACCAGGTGTTCTTTCCGCAACTTGTCTTAAGTTTATTTTGCCAACTTTTTTATCTCTTAAGTGAATTTTCAAAATTTCTTCTCTAGCTTTAATATCAGGTAAATCTAAAATAATTTTTCTATCAAATCTTCCAGGGCGAAGAAGGGCAGGGTCAAGTGTATCAGGGCGATTAGTTGCAGAGAGAACGACAATGCGAGTTCCTTTTTCAAAACCATCCATTTCAACTAAAATCTGATTTAAAGTTTGTTCTCTTTCTTCGTGCCCACCAGCAATGCCACTGCCTCTTATTTTTCCAATAGCGTCAATTTCGTCAATGAAAAGTATGCAAGGTTGATTTCTCGCGGCAATTGCAAAACTATCGCGGACACGACTTGCGCCAACACCGACAAACATTTCGACAAATTCTGAACCAGAGATATAGAAGAAGGGAACGCCAGCTTCTGTAGCTACGCTTCTAGCAAGCAAAGTTTTTCCGCTTCCAGGTGGCCCAACCAATAAAACTCCTTTTGGTATTTTGGCCCCAATTTTTAAAAATTTATCTGGATTTTTTAAGAATTCAACAACTTCCATAAGTTCTTGCTTGGCTTCTTCTAAATTAGCTACATCTTTAAAAGTTACCCGATTAGGATCGTCGGGATTATAAACTTTAATTCCTGATTTGCCAAAAGTAAAAATTTGGGTTGTTCCTCTCTGCGCCTGACGAAATATTTGCCAAAAAATCCAGGCAACCAAAAGGAAAGGGACGATATTAAAAAGTAAAGTTAAAACAAGATCACGAAGCCCGCCAGTTTCTTGATCTATTTCTAAAGAAAAAATTGTTGTTGAAGGAATATTATAGTCTTTGAAAAGTTGAGTTAAGCTTTCATCAGGATCTTTGCTTGTTTTAAAAATTTTTCCTTCCTTAGTTTGAGCAATAATATTTGTTTTGCTAGAAAGAGTAATGGTTTTGATTTCATTATTTTTTACTTTAGTTAAAAATTCCTCTAGAGAAATCTTCTGTCCAATTAATGTTGGCTGATAACCTAAATATAAAATTAAAATTAAAAGCAAAATCGAGCTTAAAATAAGAAAATTTTTCCAATTATTCGTCATGGACTAATTTTAAAATCAAATTTTTTTCTTTAGGTTGGAATTTATCAATAATAAAATTATATTTTTGACCAACTTCAATTTTGTCTAAATTTTCAAAAATTAAACCTTGAATTTCGTCAATATCAACTAAGCCAAAAATTTCATTTTTTTCTTTTAAGACACCGCTGACTTTATCTCCCTCCTGATGATCTTTGGAAAAGGTTATCCATGGATCAGGTTCAAGATTTTTCAAGCTAAAACTAACTTTATCTTGTTTAATTTGGATTAGTTTTGCGGTAAATGTATCTTCAACTTTAAATTTTTTTTCTATATCGCTTTGTTCTTTGGGAATTTCTGAAATGTGAATTAAACCATCCATCGGTGGGTCATCGTTAAATCTAACAAAAAGACCGAAAGGACTTAATCCAACAACTTTGACTGTCATTAAATCACCAATCATTAATTTAGATAAAATTTTTTGATAAATTCCTTCTTTAGCTGTTTTTTCTGATAAAACAAGTTTATTGGTTTTGGGATCGGCGGAAAAAACTTTACATTTTATTTTTTGACCAACAAACTTTTTTAAATGTTCATAGATTAAATTTTTATTGTTAGTATCAATGCGAGGGTAATATTCAGGTGAAAGCTGAGAAACAGGAATAAAACCTTGGATGCCTTCAAGCTCAACAAGCCAACCACCACGATTGGCGTCTTTAATTTCTAATTCTAAAACTTCTCCTTTTTGATAATAATTTAAAATTTTTTGCCAACGGTCAATGGCGCTTAATTCTTGAAGCAAAATTTCATAATTACCATAACCATCATCTAAGCCAACGATTTTAACTCCAATAACATCTCCGGGATTTAATTTTTGTGCCAAATCTTTACTTTGCAAATAAAAACTGCCATAAAGTCGACCGGTACCATAAGGACTTAAGTCAATATAAAGTTCGCCTCTTTTTTTATTAATAACTTTTCCTTCCAATATTGATCCAATTTCTAATTGTTTTAATTTCAATCTTAAATTAATTGTTGCTTTTCGCTCTGTCATTTTGTGATAAAATTATAACATATTAAGGCTGACGTTAGTTCGATTATTTAAAATAAAATTTATTTATGGAAATCAAAAAGATTGATAACCATTATCAATTATTTTTAGATGAATCAAAATTTATTTTTGACCCACCAAAAATAAACGAAGAGGATAGTATAATTTTAACAGATATTTCTTTAAATTTAAATAAAGATAAAATTTTTAATTCTCCTGGAGAATATAATGTTGGTGATGTTTTCTTTTGGGGATTTGCTAATAAAAATTTATTAAGTTATTTTTTCCAGGGGAAAGAAGGAAATTTGCTTTATGCTTCAAATGAAATTTTGGAAGATAATCTAAAAAAAATAAAAATGATTGCTAAAGAAATTGATGTCTTGTTTTTCCTAAATTTCTTCGAGGAAAAATTTGTTTCTTTTTTCAAGCCTAAAATTATTTTAACAAATAAAAATGTCGACCTTTCAAATTTTAAAAAACAAAAAGGAGATAAATTAAAAGTCAATCTCAAAAAGGTCGAAAAATTAATTTTTATTTTTCAATGAAAAAATATATTTTTGCAGGATCAGTAACTTTAATTTTGATTTTTATTTGGTGGTTTATTGGCGGTAGTGTTACTGGTATTTATGCAAAAACATCTCCAGCTGAAGAGACCTTTGGTTTTTTGTGGCAAAATTTTAACTTAGGGTTAGCAACTGTCTTTGAAGTAATAACTAATTTTTTTAAATGAAAGAAAAAATAATTAGTCAAGAAATTTCTCAGGAATTAAAACAGTCTTATCTTGATTATGCTATGAGTGTTATTGTTTCTCGAGCTTTACCTGACGCTCGTGATGGTCTAAAACCTGTGCAAAGAAGAATTTTATATACAATGAAAGAATTAGGGCTTTGGCCCAATGAAAGATTTACTAAATGTGCTAATGTAGTAGGAACAACTATAGCTCGTTATCATCCGCATGGAGATCAGGCAGTTTATGATGCTTTGGTGAGAATGGCGCAAAATTTTTCTTTAAGATATTATCTTTTGATTGGGCAGGGAAATTTTGGCTCTATAGACGGTGACCCACCTGCAGCTTATAGATACACAGAAACAAAATTATCTCGTTTTGCCGTTGAAATGTTAACCGATATCGATAAGGAAACTGTCGATTTTAGACCAAATTATGATAACACACGCGATGAGCCAATAGTTTTGCCAGCTAAAATTCCTAATTTGATTATTAATGGTTCTTTGGGAATTGCTGTTGGTATGGCAACTTCAATTCCATCTCATAATTTAACCGAAGTAATGTCGGCTATTAAATTTTTGATTCAAAAACCAACTGCAGGAACTGAAGAAATTTTAAAATTTATCAAAGGACCAGATTTTCCTACTGGAGGAAAAATTTATGGAGGAGAGAAATTAAAAGAAATTTACGAACAGGGCAAAGGCGGGATAACTTTGGCTGGCGAAATTATTATTGAAGAAGAAAAAAAAGAAAAATTAATTATTATTTCGGTTCCTTGGCAAGTTAATAAAGCTGAGCTAGTTAAAGAAATTGCCACTTTAGCTTTGGAAAAAACTCTTCCTGAAATTAAAGATGTAAGAGATGAATCAAGCAAAGAAGGCATAAGAATTGTTATTGACACTAGACCAGAAGCTAATTTAGAAAAATTAAAAGAAACTCTTTATCGTTTAACTTCTCTCTCAAAAACTTTTTATTTCAACTTAATTGCTTTAGATAAAGGCATTCAGCCAAAACTTTTTTCGCTTAAAGAACTTTTACTTGCCTGGATAGATCATCGCCGAGAAGTTATTAGAAGAAAAACAAAATTTGATTTAGAAAAAAATAAAGAAAGAGTTCATCTCTTAGAAGGGTTTGACATTGCCTTAGAAAATTTGGACAGTGTTATTAACACTATTAAAAAATCTAAAGATAAAAAAGATGCCCTGGGAAATTTAATAAAAAAATTTAAATTGTCAGAAAAACAAGCTGATTCTATTTTAGAAATGCCACTCCGAACTTTAACGCAAATGGAAAGGCATAAAATTTTAGAAGAATTAAAAGAAAGAAAATCAATTATCAAAGAATTAGAACTTATTTTAAAAAGTCCCAAGAAAATTGATGAAATTATAACGAGTGAGGCTGAGGAAATTATTAAAAATTATCCTAGTGAAAGATTGACAAAAATTGTTGACGAAGGTAAAGTTTTTTCTTCTCAGGAAATAATACCCGAAGAAAAAGTTTGGTTAGTAATTGATAGTAAAAATTTAGCAAGTTTAATACCTGTTGAAAAATTTAATTTAGATAAAATTTTAAAAAACAAAGATTTGCCAAAAGTGCTAATCCCCGCTAGTACTACGCAAAAATTGATTTTAGTGAGTAAATTTGGCAGAGTTTATAATGTCAGCCTTTCTAATTTTTATACTACGGCTAAATATCTTGAATCGCAAATTGTTTTAGACAAAGGAGATGAAATTAAAAAAATTTTAATTGAGGGAAAAGCAAAATATTTATTTTTAGTTTTTGCCAATGGTTTGGGTAAAAAAATAAAGCTTGAAGAAGTTTTAACTAATAGACGAGCAGGAGTTCAAGTTGCCAAAGAAGAAGTCATTGATGTTTTTTTAATTAATGGTGGAGAAACAATCGGGACCGTGATTGAAAACGGTAATATTTTGCTTTTTAAAGAAAATTTGCCTTTGCAAGGGAAGACCGCTAAAGGTGTAAAAATAATGAAAACAAAAGAGGCAAAAATAATTTCTGCTTTTTTAAAAAATAGTGATTTGCTTTTATTAATTTTTGATCAAGGATTTTATAAAAAAATTGATTTAAGAGAAATTAAAGTTCAAAATCGTGGCGGTGTTGGCGTTAAACTTTATGAACCAAAATATGGAAATCTTTTACTTTGCCAGTCTCTTAAAGAAGAAAAAGAAATAATTTTAAGTGACGATAAACTAAAAAGAATAGAAATTAAAAAATTACCTTTAATAAAAAGAACACAAACTCCAAAGAAAATTGAAAATCTTGAAGAGATAAAAAGTGTTATTTTGATTTAAAAATTATTTTAAATTTGATTGATTCTTGTTTGCCTTGACTTTTTGTAAAATTTATTTATAATCTTACTAGATAAACTCTATAAGGAGGTAAGAGAAGATAATGAATAGAAATTGGGAAAAGGTGGACATTCGCTTGATAAGCGAGAACACGATGGGCTACCTTGGAGGTGGTCTTTTCGGGCCACCTGAACCATATTGGGAAGTAACTTATAAGCATACAGAATCTGGCAAAGAAGTCAGAGGCTGGGGGTACACTCCAGAAGAAGCGGATAAAAATGCTTTAAGCAAAATATGGTGATTTGTACCTTTTCCTTTACAGGGTGGATTTAAAATCCACCCTTTTTTGTTGTAAATTAATAAAATATCTTAATAAAACATTCTCAATGTTTTTAATCAAAACAAAATTTTCACTTTTAACTTTGTTAATTTTTTATAAATTAAATCTTATTTTATAATTAACTTAATGTTTCTAAGACCTGGAGAAATTGTTCAATATTTAAGAGATAAAAAATATATTTTACAGGGAATGAAAGGCGCTGATTTTGGTTGCGGCACTGGTTATTTCACTGCATTGTTATCTCAGGCAGTTGGCCATTCAGGAAAAATTTATGCTTTTGATATTGACGATGAAGTTTTAAAATCAGCCCAGGAGTTTGTTGATCAATTTGCTTTGAGGAATATTAAATTTTTGCATCAAGATTTAGAAATTAATTCTGGTTTAGAGAAAAAAATATTAGATTTTGTTTTTGTTTCTCAAGTCCTTTATCAATCAGATGAACCTCAAAAAATTATTTCTGAAGCAAAAAGAGTTTTAAAAGATAAAGGTTTTTTAATAGTTTTAGAGCCTCAGCAAGAAAATTCTTTATTTGCTGGGCAGAGAGTTTATAATCTTCAAGATGTTGCTAATTTAATGGAAAAAGAAGGTTTTAATATTATAGATATTAATCAAACAAGAGATTATTATTTAGTTGTGGGGCAAAATGAATGATTTTATAGAAAGGTTAAAAACAGATAGAATTTTGCAATTAATTGTTGGTGGTTTTTTGCTGATGGCTTTGATTTTATTTTATGTTTTTAAACCAATTATTTTCCCGAAAAAAAAAGCAAATGTTCCTTGTTATAATGAGACAATTAAAATTTGGATTCCATTTGGCGAAGATGTAATTTATCCTTATTTGTCGCCATTTGCTCAATTCTGTGTTAGATTTGAAATAACAACAAAATCTTTAGAAGAAATAAAAAAAGATCTTGTTTATTCTTTGGCCAAAGGTGATTATCCTGACATTGTTTTTATCGATAACGATATTTTGGCTCAGAATAAAGATTTATTTTCAACCTCAACGCCAGTTTTTGTTGACTCTTTAATTGCTTTTTATAATCAAGATATTTTAAATTTTCTTAATTTGCAAAAACCAAAAACATTAGACGATTTAAAAAAATTTATTAGCTCAATTAAAAATTATCGCCAAGATTTTTATCCTTTGGCTTTAGGAACAAAAGAAATTAGAAACAGGAAAGAAATACTTTTATCTTTAATGAGCTTACAGGATAATTATCAAGAAAAAACAAATTTTCCACAAAATTTTCTTTCAGCTTTAAATATTTATCTTTCTTTCTCTGATCCTCGAAGTGAATTTTTTTCTTATACTGAAGGAGCTGGCGATGATCTTGTAAATTTTGCCAATGAAAAGTCAGCTTTATATATTGGATTTTACCAAGATAAAAAAGAAATTTTAACTGTTAATCCAAGAATTAATCTTTCTTATGGAATCTTGCCTCTTAATACCTTTCCACCAAAAGCAAAAATTTATACAAAAATTTTTTATTTAGCGCAAATTAAAAAAAGTAGATCAAAAATAAGTGACAATTTTGTCAATTGGTTTTTATATTATCAACTAAAAAAATTTAGCCAAGATTTGAATCTTGTTTCTTTTGTTGATTATTCAGATTCGCCTGAGGAGAAAAAAATTGTTTTTGATTCAGCTAAGAATTTTGGCGAAACTTTCGATTTTATAAATAAAGATAAATTATTTGATAATATAGATAGAATCTTAGATGCGAGCAAAGATAAAGATGAATTAAATAGAACTTTGCAAGAAGTTTATTATTCATTATGAAAAAACTGCTTTTTATTACAATCTTTGTTTTTTTAGTTTTTCCATTTGTTTTAACCCAAGGAGCGATTGTTGTTTGCAATACAACTCCTTGTTCTTGGCAAGATTTTTCTAACACAATTGATAATTTACTGAGAGAAATTGTTATTATAGCTTTTTGGATTGCTTCCTTAATTGTTGCTATTGGAGCTTTTTTTATAATGCTTGGAGGACTAAAACCTGATTGGGTTAAAAAAGGACATAGTATGATCTGGGCAGCTATTTGGGCTTATGTTTTAGTTTTACTTTCAGGAATTATTTTCGATGTAATTTTACAAATTTTTACGCCTCAATTTAAAACAGATTTATATTTTGCAGATTTATATTTTGGGCAGAAAATTGTATTAGCGCAAACAATTACACCATATACTTTTTATGATCCGTTAAGAAATGCCGTAACGTCAAGTTTAAATTGTGGCCAAGGAGCCACTCCTATTTTAGGCAGTAATGCATTGGGACAACTTCTTCAATGTCTTGTTGATATAACTGGTTTATTAAAAAATATTGCTGTAATTTTGCTAGTTTTCGCTATTATTGCTTCAGCTTTTTATCTAATTTTTACACCCCTTTTTGGTCTTAAACAAATTTCCAGAGCCTATAAAATTTTGATTTGGTCAACAATAGGTCTTGTAATTATTTTATTAGCAGAGGTTATTAAAGCGCAAATTGAAAAACTTATTTAATGAAAAAAATAATTTTATTTATTTTAATATTTTTGGGTTTGGGATTAGCAAATAATGCTTGGGGGGATAATTATTGTATGTGTTGTAGCAGAATTTCTACTAACATTGGTCCGGGTTCGTCAATAATAACCCAACATTTTTGGGAAGGAAAATGTGAAAGTTTCTTTGGTGCTACTGAAAATGCTGTAGACAACGAAGAATGTTTTATTGCTAACGCACTAAGAGGTGATAACAGTAATTGTGTAATACCTCCTCGTCAATCACCATCAGGAGGTCTTAAATCTGGGACAGTGACAGTTACGTGGGTAACAAAAACTGTTTCTGTTTGTCCCCCGGGAATTTTTGGAGTAACACCATGTAATTATCCAAACTTAATTGATTTAATTAAAAAAATCAATCAATTTCTTTTAACTATTTCTCCGCCACTTTTACTTTTTTTGATTGTTTTGGGTGCTTTAATGTATCTTTTAACTCCATTTAATGTTGAAGAGCAAATTAAAAGAGGACATAATTATATTAAATACGCTATTTTAGGTTTTACCATTTTGCTTTTAGTAACTTTAATTTTTGAAATTATTTCTGGAATTTTGGGTGGACCAAGTCCTTAAAATTTGCATGGGCTTATGTTATAATATAATTAATTTAAAGGTCGAGGTTGGAAATTAATAAAAAATGAAATTAAGCAAAACAATAAGTCTTCTAACTTTATTTTTTCTTTTAGTCACCAATTTTTCTTTTGGTCAAGGAGTTCTACCTCCAGGAAGTTCTCAGCCTCCAGAGATTCCAGTATCTCTTTTTAGCTGTTCTCCAAATGATACATTGAGAATATGCATGCTTAGAATTTTTGACGATGTTTTGAAGGTAATTTTAGTTATTGCTTTAATTTTTGCTGCTTTAATGATAGCTTTGGCAGGAGTTAGTTATATAATCAAAGGTGGTAAATTTGGAGAAAAAGATATACATGCTAAAGATAGGATTCTTTATGCTGCTGTTGGTTTAGTCATTGCTTTTTTGGCTTGGGTAATGACGGCGATTTTACAAAGAATCATTAGTAATACCGGGCAAAATATTTAATTTTTCTAATTTTTTTATAGGGATAATTAATAGCAAAATATTAAATGGCAAATTTTTATTTGGTTTTGCTTTTGACGTGGATTAATTTTGCTCAAGCCTTCGCGGGGTTTTCGTCTTCAACTCATCTATTACCTTTCCCGACATATTCATTACCTCCAAATCTTTATTGCGGTACTACTTTTTTTGGTTGTTTGATGTTTTTTTTCGATACTATTTTAAGAATAATTTTAACTTTAGCTTTAATTTTAACAACGTTTTTTATTGCTTCAGCGGGAATATTATATATTACTAAAGGAGGAAATAAAGAAGAAGACATAAGAAAAATCCATCAAAGGCTTGTTTGGGCAACAATTGGTTTTATTGTTACTTTTTTGGCTTATGTTTTTGTCAGTGCTTTAGAACTTTGGATATGGCAAGGAAACGTTTATCTTTTTAATTTTGTTTATGCTCAGAAAATTCAAGAGCCGGCTACGCCAACAGAGTTGAAATGCGGTTATGCACATTCTTTGCCTTCAACTCTTGAAAGAATAATACCTAGCTCAACTAACATTTGGGAAGATTGTTTTCTATATTATGTGGAAAGAATTTTAAATTTGCTTTATTTTTTAGCTTTAACGTTTGGCGTAATTTTTCTGGCTTTAGCTGGTATATCTTACATAAGCCAACCGGATAAAATCAAGGATATTCACAGAAGATTAATTTATGGTATCATTGGTATAGTTATAGCTATGTTATCATTTACCATTGTTAAGATAATTGATATTTTCTTCACTGGCCCATGATTGAACCAAGGTTTTTAAAGTTAATTGATAGTATTTTTAAGTTAATTTTTTATTTTTCTTTGGCTTATTTAGCTGGTGTTATAATTTATTTAGGAATAATGTATATTACTACTAGTACTAGCGAAGATAAATTAAAAGAAATTCATAAAAGATTTCCTTTGCTTTTAATTGGTGTGGTTTTGATTTTTCTTTCTCTTACTATTCCTAGATTAATCGGATTATTTTTTGGAATTAATATTAAATTGATTAAATAGCTGGGGTGCTGGAATTGGTAGACAGCCATGGCTTAGGACCATGGGCCTCTGGCGTGTGGGTTCGAGTCCCGCCCCCAGCACTCCTGCAAGTGAGTACAGATCAACGCTGGTATGAACGAGGGGTGGGCGAGAACCCACAAACAAATCAATGAACAAAAAGCACAGAATTTGAACGAGAGTAAAAGAACAATCGTTTAAGCACAGAATATGGTGTTTATCATTTTCGAGTCCCGCCCCCAGCACGCCCCTGTAGCTCAACTGGAAGAGCGTGTGGCTTCGGACCACAAGGCTGGAGGTTCGAATCTTCCCAGGGGCAAAAAAGATGACAAAAAGAATTTTTATTGGAGTAGCTTTGCCTTATGTAAATGGTAATTTGCACATTGGTCATTTAGCTGGTTATTTAATTCCTGCTGATATTTTTTCTCGTTTTTCAAGGCTTAGAGGTTATGAAACTTTAATGGTTTCTGGTACTGATTGTCATGGAACGCCGATTACTATTGAAGCAGATAAAAGAAAAATTTCTCCACAAGAATTAGTTAAAGAATATAATCCTAAAGTTCTTGATCTTATTGCTACTTATCAGACTACTTATGATATTTTTACTTCGACAATAACTGAAAATCATAAAAAAATAACACAAGATTTTTTTTTAAATTTATTAAAAAATGGTTATATTTTGAAAGAAAAATCTTATCAATATTATTCTCGAAGCGAAAATCGTTTTTTACCAGATCGTTATGTTGAAGGTGAATGTAAATTTTGTCTTGCCAAAGAACAGAGAGGAGATCAATGCGAAAATTGCGGTCGAAGTTTAGACCCTGGAGATTTAATCAATCCTAAAAGTAAATTAACTGGTACAGAAGTTATTTTAAAAGAAACAGAACATTATTTTTTTGATTATTCAAAATTGCAAAAAGAGATTGAAGATTTTGTTTTAAGTTCTAATCATTGGCGGGAATGGGTTTATAAAGAAACGCTCGGTTTTTTAAAAGAAGGACTAAAAAAAAGAGCAATTACTCGAGATATTGACTGGGGTATACCACTTCCCAAAGAAAAAATTCCTGAAAATTTTTTAATTAAAAATATTGATCAAAAAAGATTTTATGTTTGGTTTGAAGCTGTTATTGCTTATTTCTCGGCAACTCTTGAATGGTCTAAAAAGAATAACAAAAATTGGGAAGATTTTTGGCTTGACCCATCTTGTCGGCACTATTATTTTATGGGAAAAGATAATCTTATTTTTCATACGATTTTTTGGCCAGCAGAATTAATTGGCCAAGATAAGGGCTATAATTTGCCTTATTTTCCTGCGGTAAATAACTTTTTACTTTTGGAAGGAAAAAAAATATCAAAGAGCAGGGGAATTCATATTGATTCTTTAGAAATCGCTAAAGATTATGGAGTTGATAATGTTCGTTTTTATATTTCGTCAATTTTGCCAGAAAATAAAGATGCTGATTTTAAGTGGCAAGAGTTTAAGGATAGAGTTAATAATGAACTAGTTGATAAAATTGGAAATTTTATTCACCGAGTTTTAACTTTTTATGAGAGTAAATTGCATCAAAAAATTGAACATCAAAATTTAGACAATGAAATTTTAAATAAAACCGGTGATGTCATTCGAGAATATGAAAAACATCTTGAAAGATGTCAAATAGTCACAGCTTTTAATTTGGTTTTAGATTATGTTAATTTTGCCAATCAATATCTAGATAAAGAAAAACCCTGGAGTTTAAAGAATAGAAAAAAAATTGAAGAAATTATTTTTTCTTCTTTGCAGATAATTAATAATCTAGGAATTTTACTTTGGCCATTTATTCCTCAATCAATGGAAAAATTAAACGAAATTTTGGGATTAAAAATTCAGCCAAAAGTTGATAAAAATTATTTTATTTTTCAACCAATAAAAAATTTTAAATTAAAAGCAAAGCCAGAGCCATTATTTAAAAAACTAATAACTTAAAATTCTATTGATAAAAATTTTAAGCCAACGATAAAAAAGAAAAATAATTAAAAAAATAAAAAAAATAAATTTACCCAAAAGATCAAAAACACTAGAAAGGAATTCCATTAATGATAATTGGATTAGGTTGGAAAATTTTCGACCCTAAAATAAAGCCTAAGCCAAAACTGAGTAAATTTAATAAAATTAATATTAGTAGCAGGGTCAATCTTTGTTTATTTTGAAATTTTTCTTTAAAATCCATGAACCAAACAATTATTGTTTTTATTTTACTTAATTTAATGTTAATTTCTTTAATTGGTCTTTTTGCTTTAAATCGTTTTGATTTATTTTTCAAGCAATATCTTTTTTGGCTAATTAGTTTCGCTCTGTTCTTTTCTTTTCTTTATATTGATTATCGTTTTATTTTTGAAAAATATTTTACTTATTTAATTTTAACCTTTTCTTTCTTAATTTTAATTTTAGTTTTGTTTACTCCGGGACATCTTAAAAGCTGGTTTAATATTTTTGGTTTTGCTTTACAACCTGCAGAATTTAGCAAAATTGGTTTCTTCCTTCTTTTAGCAAATTTTTTAAGTCATTATCAGCTTGATTTAGTTAACCCAATTTATTTAATTTTTTCATTAATTACTCTTTTGCCTTATCTTTTTTTAATTTTGCTTCAACCTGATTGGGGAATGGGATTTTTATATTTTCTTATTTGGTTCTTGGTTATTATTTCTTTTTTGTCAAGGAAAGAATTGATTTACGGTTCATTAATTTTAATTTTAATTTTTTCATTTTTGTGGTTTTTTGTTTTAAAAGACTATCAGAAAGAAAGAATTTTAATTTTTTTTAGACCAGAAACTGATCCATTGAAAACTGGTTATAATCTTCAGCAAATAAAACTTTCTTTAGCTACAAGTAGTTTTTTTGGCAAAGGAGTTGGTTTAGGCGAAATCGGCAGATTAGGATTTTTACCTTCGGCGCCAACAGATTTTATTTTAACTTTTCTTATTGAAGAAAGAGGAATTTTTATTTTTATTATTTATTCTTTCTTAATTTTTCTTTTAATTAATGAGCTTATAAAAGCTCAGAAATTTCATAAAAATCCATTAATTAAAAATTTTCTTTTTATTGCTTCTCAGTATTTTTTGGCTAAATATTTTTTGACTACTTTAGTTAATTTTGGTATTTTTCCAATTATTGGTCTTCCTGTTCCCTTTTTAAGTTATGGTGGTTCTTATCTCACTTTTGATTTATGGTTTTTGGGTATTTTACAAAGTTTGACTAAAGAAAGAGCTTAAGTTATAATTAGTCTAATCAATGCTTGAAGATTTTAAATCAGCTAAAGGAGAAAAATTGACTAAAGAAAAATTGATTAAAGAGATTGAAAATTTTATTTTAGCTGATGAAAAATTTAATTACCGAATTTTAGTCGGAACTGACTCCGAATGTCTTGATCATAAAATTGATTTTGTTTCCGCCATTGTTGTTCACCGAGTGGGCAATGGGGCACGTTATTTTTGGCGACGTTATGTTATTAAAACTACTTTTAGTTTGCATCAGCGATTATGGCAAGAAGCTCTTCTAAGTTTAAAAATTGGCCAGGAACTTTTAAAAATTTTGGCTTTAAAAAAATTAAATTTTCGCTTTGAGCTTCATCTTGATTTAGGTACTATTGGCAAAAGCTCCTCATCGGTTAAAGAAATTATTAATCTTATTCGTTCTTATGGTTTTGATGTTAAGATTAAGCCTGAATCTTATGCTGCGAGCAAAATAGCCGATAGGCTTATTTAAATGAAAGAAAGGAAAAAATTTGAAACTATTCGTAAAATTTCAGAGATAATTTATAAAATAAATCCTCAAAAAAATATTTTTTTAACAATTGTTGATATAAAATTACCACAAAAAGGAGGAAGAATGAAGGTTTATTTAAGTGTTTATCCTGAAACGGAAACAAGGCAAATGATTGATTATTTAAACAAAAAGCAAAAGGAAATTAAAGAAGAAATTAAGAAAAATATTTATTTAAGATATTTACCTTCGCAAGTTGTCTTTTCTCCATCATTTGAATTTAGAGAAGCAGAAAAAATTTTAAAATTAATTGATGAAAATTCAAAGAAGGAAAAGGGGGCAGAGAATTGAAAAAATTGCTTTTGATTATTTAAAGAAAAAAAGATTTTTAGCCTGGAAACCAGTAAGAGTAATGTTTCATTCTCAGGATATTTTTGGTTTATTTGATCTAATTGCTTTAAACAAAAATGAATTAAAATTGATCCAAGTTCAAAAACAAAGGAAAAGACCGTATAAAGTTAAAAAAATTTTTAAGTTGCCAAAACCAAAAAAAATTTCTTATGAACTTTGGGTCTACAATCCTAAAACAAAAGAGTTTAAAATGTACGTCGAGGATGGCGAGGCAAGTTTTGTCGCTGGAACAAAACTTACCGTTGCCGGTAGGCGTGGGGCGAGGCATATTAAAGCCTATCAATGAAAAAAATTTATTTTGATTTTGCTTCGACAACTTTTATGAGAGATGAAGTTTTAGAAGCAATGATGCCTTATTTTAAAGAAAATTTTGGTAATCCTTCGAGTCTTCATTCTTTCGGTCAGGCTGCTTTAAAAGGAGTTGATTTTAGCCGAGAGAAAATAAAAAATATTTTAAATGCAGAATTTTTAAAAGAAATAATTTTTACTTCTTCAGCGACTGAAAGTAATAATTTAGCTCTTAAAGGATTAGCTTTTTATTTTTATTTTTTCAAAAAAATCAAACCACATTTTATTACTTCTTCGATTGAACATCCTTCAGTTTTAGAAGTTATGGTTGATTTGGAGGAAATGGGAATAGTTGAGGTAAGTTATATAACGCCTGAAAAAAATAGTCTTATTGATCCGGAGAAAATAAAAAAAGAAATTAGAAAAAACACTTTTTTGGTTAGCCTTCATTATGTTAATAGTGAATTGGGAACAATCCAAATGATAAAAGAAGTTGCTGATATTTTGCAAGAAATTAGTCAGAAACAAAAAGAAAAAATTTATTTTCATACTGATGCTGCTCAAGCTGGTTTTGAAAATTTAAATGTCCAAGATTTAGGAATTGATTTAATGACTTTATCTTCCCATAAAATTTATGGACCCAAAGGTATTGCTTTGCTTTATGTTTGTAAAGGAACGCCGCTTGTAAAATTAATTTCAGGTTCAGAACAAGAATATGGTTTAAGAGCGGGAACAGAGACGGTCCCTTTGATTGTTGGTTTTGCGAAAGCTATGGAATTAGCAAATCAAGAAAAAGAAAAAATTAACAATCATTTAAGAGAAATAAGAGATTATTTTGTTAATAAAATTAAAGAATTTGAAGGAAAAATTATCATGAATACTATTTCTGAAATATCCTCACCAAAAATTTTAAACCTTTATTTTCCTACAAAGTCAAGCCAAGAAATTCTAATTTATTTGGACGACAAGGGCGTGGCTGTTTCTGCTGGAACAGCTTGTAAATCAAGGGCCAACGAACCAAGTTATATTGTTAGTAGTGTTTATGGAAGAGAAAGAAATAAAAACAGCTTAAGATTTTCTTTTGGTTTAACAACCCAAAAAAAAGATATTGATTATGTTGTTGACTTATTAAAAAAATTTTTGTAAAATAATAAAGGCAATGAAAAGGATAAAATATTTATCAATCATAATTCTAGCTTTTGGTTTGCTTATGGTTTCATCATTGATTTATGCCGAAACGCAGAATCAAAATTTTATTAAAAATTTATTCGATTTATTTTTTAAGAATTCTTCTTCTGAGCAACAAAAATTTTCTTCAGAGTCAAAACAGTCTCTATTTATAAATCCAGCGCCGACAGTTTTTGATTTGGAGTCTGCGGTGACACAAATTGCTGAAAAATCATCTTCAGCAGTTGTAAGTATTGTTATCAGTAAATACGTACCCATGGTTGAAAAATTCTATGTTAATCCCTTTGAAGAATTCGATTTTCCTCCAGAGATAAAACCATTCTTTGAATTTCAGATTCCTCAATATCAGGGAAAAGGTTACGAAAAACAAAAAATTGGCGGTGGAACAGGATTTATTGTTTCTTCTGATGGTTTAATTATTACTGATAAACACGTTGTTTCTGATCCTAAGGCTGAGTACACTGTTTATTTAAATGACGGGAGAAAATTTAAAGCTGATATTTTAGCTCTTCATCCAAATGATGATTTGGCCTTAATTAAAATTTCGGCTAATAATCTCCCTACTTTAGTTTTAGGTGATTCTGATAAGGCTAAAATTGGTCAATTTGTTATTGCTATTGGTAATGCCTTGGGAGAATTTCAAAATACTGTTAGCTTTGGGGTTGTTTCTGGTTTAAGGAGATCGATTACTGCTTCTGATCAATCTGGTAATGTCGAGAGGTTAGAGGGTTTGCTTCAAACTGATGCTGCTATTAATTTTGGCAACTCTGGCGGGCCACTGATTAATTTAAAAGGAGAAGTTATTGGTGTTAATACTGCTATTGCCGGAGGAGCAGAAAATATTGGCTTTGCTATTCCTATCAACCGAGTTAAAAAAATGATTGAAGAAATTAGAACCAAAGGGAAAATTGAGGTACCATTTTTAGGAGTTTATTATTTATTAGTTAACGAAGATGTTCAAAAAAAATTTAATTTGCCAGTTGATTATGGAGCTTATGTTTATCGGGAAGGGCAAAGTGCTACTATTCCTAATTCGCCAGCAGAATTATACGGTTTAAAAGATGGAGATATTGTTTTAGAAATTGATGGAGAGAAAATTACACCACAAAATAGTTTGGCTCAAATAATTATGAAAAAAGATGTTGGTCAAAAAATTCTTTTAAAAGTTTTAAGGCAGAATCAAACTTTAAACATTTATGTTATTTTAGGTTCTTTACCAAAAAATCTTCATTAGTTAAAATATTTAGATCCAATAAAACTTTTTCATATTCATGAAAAATAGTTAAATATTCCTCTTCGGTTAAATCTGTTTCTTCGTTATTTTTTAATTTTTCTTCAATTAGATTAACAATTTGGACTGCTTTTTTAATCTCATCTATTTTAATTTTAGGCAAAATTATCGGAGGAATTTTATCTAATTTTTCTTCCAAAGTTCCTTCGTAGCCAAAAACTTGTAAAACAAAATCAAAAAATTTATTTATTTCAACTAAAGCCTTATTTTTATCTTGGTAAAAAATTTTTTTAATTTCATCAAAATCTTTTTTAGGATTTTTCAAGAACAAAAAATCTTTATAATTTTTAATTAAGTTTCTCCAATAACGAATTTCATCTATAGTTTCCTTCTCCATTTTAATCCAAGCAAAAGCCATTAGCCCTGTTAAAAATAAAGAGAAAAAAAGTCCAAGAGCTTTTAAAATCTCAACTGGAGCTTGAAACAAAAATCTATTAATACTTTCAGCTAAAATAATTATTCTTCCTATGGTTAAATCAAAAATTGTCATTCCTCAATTTCTTTTAGGAATTGAAATGAAATTTCTTCTTCGAATAAATTACCAATAATTTGAGCGCCAACGGGTAAATTTTGAAAAAAACCAATATTAAAAGCTAAAGCAGGAAGATAAGCTAAATTAATAGGTACAGTAAAGATATCTGAAAGATACATTTGCAATGGGTCGGTTGTCCTTTCGCCAAGTTTAAAAGGCAAAGTTGGTGAAGTTGGCATTAAAATTAAATCTACATTCCGAAAAGATTTTTGAAAATCATTAAAAATTAATTTTCTTGCTTTGAGAGCTTGAAGATAATAAGCCTCATAATAGCCATGAGATAAAACAAATGTTCCTAGCAAAATTCTTCTTTTTACTTCTTGTCCAAAACCTAATTCTCTAGAATTTAAATATTTTTCTAAAAGATTTTTAGTTTCATAGCTGAAACCATAGCGAATACCATCATAACGAGCCAAATTTGAACTGACTTCTGCAGTCATAGCTAGATAATAAGTTGGCAAGGAATAAGGCAAAGATGGCAAAGAAATTTTTTTAATTTCATATTTTGTTTTTATTTTATCTAAAAATTTTTCAAAAATTTCTTTGACTTCTTTATCCATTTTTAATCTAAAAACTTCTTCAGGAACCCCTATTTTTTTAACTTTTTTAATTTTTTCTAAATAATTTTGTGAAGTACTATCTAGAGGATCTTGGCCACGAATAATTCGAAAAATTAAAATTAAATCATCTAAATTTCGAGATAATAATCCAATTTGATCTAGAGAAGAAGCCATGGCAATTAAACCATAACGAGAAACTGCTGAATAAGTTGGTTTTAATCCATAAACACCACAAAAACCTGCTGGTTGTCTAATTGAACCCCCTGTATCTGACCCTAAAGCAACAGGAACTAAGCCAGCGCCAACAGCTGCCGCTGAGCCTCCGGAAGAACCGCCAGGAACTCTTTGAGAATCAAAAGGATTTAAAGTAGGAAAGAAGGCTGAGTTTTCTGTCGATGAACCCATGGCAAATTCATCTAAATTTGTTTTACCAACAATAACTGCTCCGGCTGATTTTAATTTTTTAATGACTGTAGCATCGTAAACAGCAATATATTTTTCTAAAATTTTTGAACCAGCTGTACATGGATAATCTTTAACTAAAATATTGTCTTTAATAGCAACTGGCATTCCCCATAAAGGAAGATTTTTATCTTTATTTTTTAATTCTTTTATAGTTTTTTGCGCCAATTCTTCTGTAAAAAATAAAAAACTTTTAATTCTTCCATCTTCTTTTTTCAAAAATTCAAAATAATGATGATAGAAATCTTCAATATCAACTTCTTCTAAGACTTCTTTAATCTCAGAAATGGTTAAATTTTTGAAATTCATTTTTGACTATTTAAATATCTTACTACTTCTAAAGCCGCAATTATTCCTTGACCAACAGCAATGCCAATTTGTTTATGAGGAATGTTAGTAACATCGCCAGCAGCAAAAAGTCCAGGAATTTTTGTTTGGCAAAGCTCATTCACGATTATTTCTCCAAATTCATTTTTAATTTGCCATTCGTTAGGAATAAAATCTGTGTTTGGTTTTAAACCAATATGAATAAAAACACTATCAACTTTTAAATCTTTAATTTCTCCAGTGTTTTGATCTAAATATTTTATTTCTTTGACAAATTCATCGCCATAAATTTCTTGGGTTAAAGCATTATAAATAATTTCCACATTTTCTTTTTTGGAAACCTCTTCAAGTAAAACTTTGTCGCCTTTAAATTTAGGATTTTTATTAATAATATAAGCTTTTTGACAAATTTTGTTTGCCATGATTCCTGCTTCTAAAGCAGAATTTCCGCTACCAACTATAGCCACAATTTTATTAGAAAAAAGAGGCATATCGCAGACAGAACAATAACTTACTCCCTTATGATAAAATTCTTTTTCTCCGGGAATATTTAATTTTTTTGGATTAGAACCAGTGGCAATGATAATTGTTTTAGTAAGATATTCATTTTTATGAGTAATGATTTTAAAAAAATTTTCTTTTTCAATTTTTACTACTTCTTCAATTATTGGTTCAGCATTATATTTTTCTAAATGTTCTTTAAATTTTTGCGTTAACTCAACTCCGTTGGTTAAGGAAAAACCCGGATAATTCTCAACTATTCCTGAAAGAGCCATTTCGCCTCCAATATCTTTTGCCAAAATTAAAAAATTCAAATTTTGCCTTTTCAAATAAATGCCAGCACTTATCCCTCCTGCTGAAGAGCCAATAATAATTGAATCATAGATATTATTCATTTTAAAGCTTCTGTAATTTCTTCGGGAGAGAAACCAATGATTATTTTTCCTTCAATATCAATTACTGGTACTCCGTATTGTCCAGATTTTTCAACCATTTCGTTGGCCCATTCGTTGTTTGTCTCAACGTTTCTTTCTTCGTATTCATAGCCTTGTTTTTTGAGAAATTCTTTTGTTGCTTGGCACCAAGGACAATATGTTGTTGTATAGATAATTATTTTTTTCATTTTATTTGTTAAGTTGATTAATTGTCGACATAATTTGAGGTATGTCAATACCAACTATTTTTTTGCCATTAATAAAAAACGTTGGTGTTCCTTCGACTCCAGCATTTATGGCAGCCTGAGAATCACTTTGAATATCCTGGTTAAATTTATTTTCGTTAATACATTTTTCAAAATTTTTAAGGTCTAAATTTAATCCTTGTGCTAAATTAAGCAAATTTTCTTTTTTTGAAGTATCCATTCCGTCCATAGCTTTTTGGTAAACTGTTTTGTTAAACTCCCAGTATTTTCCTTGTTCGTTGGCACATCTTGAAGCGTTATGAATAATCATTGCTTGAGGGTGAACGACGAAATCTCGAAAATATACAACTACTTTCCCTTCTTTGATTAAGTTTTCAATTTGTGGATAAAGGTCTGAAACTGTTCGAGCGCAAAAAGGACAAAGAAAATCTCCAAATTCAATAATTTTAATTGGCGCTTTTGGATCGCCTAATGGCGGTAAGTTGCCAGTTTGAACTTCGTTAGCTTCTGATTTTTGATTTTGTGGCTGAGTTGCAGATATTTGAGTTTTGGTTAAAATAAGATAACCGGCAATGATAGTTAAAATAATAATGATAATTACCGATAAAAAATTTTTCATTTTTTAATTATTTTTAATCTCGACTTTCTAATAATTATATAATAAAAGAATGAAAATAGAAAAAATTAGAAATTTTGCTATTATCGCGCACATTGATCACGGTAAATCAACTTTAGCTGATAGATTTTTAGAAATTACTGGAACAGTCAGTAAAGAAAAATTAGTGCCTCAATATTTAGATAGACTTTCTCTTGAAAGAGAAAAAGGGATAACGATTAAAATGCAACCAGTAACAATGGAATATAAAGGTTATTTTTTGAATTTGATTGATACTCCTGGCCATATTGATTTTAATTATGAAGTTTCCAGAGCTTTGAAGGCAGTGGAGGGGGTAATCTTGCTTATTGACGGAACGCAAGGAATTCAAGCGCAAACAATTCACAATCTAGAGCTAGCCAAGAAGGAAAATTTGGTTATTATACCAGCAATTAACAAGATTGATCTCCAAATTCCAAATTTAGATATTTTAATAGAAGATATTTATAAATTAACAGGCGAAAGTGAAATTTTTCTAATTTCGGCAAAATCAGGAACAGGAGTTGAAGAATTACTTTCAGCTGTTGTGGAAAAAATTCCTTATCCGCGGATTAACACGGATACAACACAGATAAACACTATTCACGAATTAAACGGGTTCAACACGGATGATGCGAATAATAAAAATCAGCATAAATCTGCGTTAGATTCCCGCTTTGCCGGCAGGCAGACTTATAAATCCGTGGGTTTAATTTTTGATTCTCATTTTGATTCTTATCGTGGTATTGTCCTTCACTTGAGAATTTTTAATGGTAGCTTTAAAGCTTCCGATGAAGTTTATTTAAGGCAGGCAAAATATAAATTTAAAATTTTAGAAATTGGAATATTTAAACCTGAACTTTGCAAGATTAATGAACTTAAAGAAGGAATGATAGGCTATATGGCTACAGGTATAAAAAATCCGGGGATTTTAAAAATAGGAGAAACAATAACTTTTGATTTAGAAACACCAGCGATTAGTGGTTATCAAGAACCAGAGCCTGTTGTTTTTGCTTCGGTTTTTCCTTCGTCAAACATAAGTTTTGAAAATTTTGAAAATAGTTTAAAAAAATTTCAACTTAATGATCCCTCTATAGTATTAGAAAAAATAAATTTACCATTTTTAGGCAAGGGCTATAATGTTGGAGCTATGGGGTTGCTTCATTTAGAAATTTTTACAGAGAGATTAAAAAGAGAATTTCAAACTGACGTTATTTTAACTTTACCTTCTGTTAAATACCGAGCTTTTGTTAAATCAAGAACTTATGAAGAAATTTTAAATCCTGATGAAATTGATTTTTCACAAGTTTTATTTTTCGAAGAACCATTTATTGAAATTGAAGTTTTTACTCCTTTAAATTACTTGGAAAATATTTTTTCTTTGATTAGGCAAAGTCGAGGGATAGTAAAAGATCAAGTGCTTGAAGGAAGTTTTATAAAAATAATTGCGGAAATGCCTTTGGAAGAATTAATTTCTGGTTTTTACGATGAGCTAAAATCTGTTTCTTCGGGTTATGCTTCTTTAAGGTGGCAATTTTTAAATTATCGAAAGTCTGATTTAGTTAAATTGGAAATTTTGATAGCCGAAGCTAAAGAGTCAAGTCTTACCAGAATTATTCACAAAGATAAATCTGAGAAAATAGGAAGGAAAATACTTTTAGAATTGAAAAATAATTTACCAAGAGAAGAATTTCCAATTAAACTTCAAGCTAAAATTGATGGTAGAATTATTGCTCGAGAAACTATTCCTGCTTTAAGAAAAGACGTTGCTGGTTGGCTTTATGGAGGTGACCGGACAAGAAAAATGAAATTATGGCAAAAGCAAAAAGAAGGTAAGAAAAAATTAGAGAAGTTTGGAAAAGGCAAGGTAAAAGTTCCTAATAATATTTTGTTAAAAATTTTGAAAATAAGATAACCGAACCTTATGCGCGCCTACGAGCACCGGCACTCAAGTTGCTCTAGCGGCAAGTTAGTGCCTTGGTCTCTCGGTTCGTCAACTTTGCTTTTACCTAAAGGCAGATTGGTAAAGACCAAACTTGGCGAGCCTCCGAGACATGCTCTACGGCGCAGAGGTTCGGATTAATCAGATATTATATAATATATAGGAAGATAAAAATAGATTAGATCCGTGTAAATCCGTTTATGAGATTTTTGATTCAGAAAGTAAGAAATTTAAAGATTGGGGAGAGAGAAGTTAATGGAGGTTTTTTGATTTATGTTGGTATTGAAAAAGGAGACGAGAATAAAAATTTAAAAGAAATTGTTAATTATTTAGGAAATTTACAAATTGTTGATAAAGAAGGAAAATTTTCTCAAAAAATTAAAGATATAAAATCAAACCTTATTTTTATTTCTAATATTACTTTGTTGGCGAATTTTGAAAAAGGAAGAATAAATTTTAACCAAGCTTTAAAGCCTAACAAAGCGAAAGAAATTTTTAATAATTTTATTAAAATCTGGCAAGATTTAGGTTATGAAGTTTTTTATAAAGAATTTGGCTCTTTCTTAAAAATTTCCTCAACAAACATTGGTCCAATAAATTTTATTTTAAAGTTATAATTAAATTATGATTAATTTTCTTTTGGGTTTTTGGACAGCTGATCTTTTGTTTTCCATTATTTTATATTTTAAAAAAGAAGCTGTTTTTAATTTGGATAAAAATACTTATCTTTTTGCAATTTTTGTCGACATTATTATCATTTTATTTTTAGAATATGGAGGAAAAATTAGAAAATCTTAGACATTCTTTGGCTCATTTATTAGCTTCAGCTGTTTTGAAAATTGATCCCAAGGCAAAATTAGGAATTGGACCAACAACCGAAGATGGTTTTTATTACGATTTTTTATTTTCTATAAAAGTTGATGAATCTATGCTTTCTAAACTCGAGGAAATCATTCGAGATTTAATTAGACAAAATTTAAAATTTGTTGGTAAAAAAGTTTCTTTTCAAGAAGCAAAAAAATTTTTTAAAAACCAACCTTTTAAATTAGAACTTTTAAATGATCTTAAAAAATATGGTACCACCGATTTTAATGAAATTCAATTAATTAAAGATAGAAAGAAAAAAGCAAAAAAAATTTCGAAAGTAACAATTTATCAAACTGGTGATTTTATTGATTTATGCAGAGGTGGCCATATAAAAAACACAAAAGAAATTAACCTTAATGCTTTTAAATTAACAAAAATTGCTGGAGCTTATTGGCGAGGAGATGAAAAAAATCAAATGCTGACAAGAATTTATGGAGTTGCTTTTGAAACTAAAAAAGAGCTTGATGAATATCTAAAGAAACAGGAAATAGCTGAAAAATATAATCATAGAGTTTTGGGAGAAAAATTAAAAATTTTTATTGTTAACCATTATGTTGGAAAGGGTTTGCCTTTACTTTTACCCAAAGGAGAGATTATTAAAAATATTTTAATGAATTTTATGAGAGAGAAAGAAGAGAAATATGGCTATCTTTACGTTTCCACTCCTCATATTGCTTCTTATAGACTTTACGAAAAAAGTGGGCATCTTAAATATTATCAAAATGAAATGTACCAAATGATTGACTCTGAGGGTGAAAAATTTTATTTAAAGCCAATGAATTGTCCCCATCATCATATGATTTATCAAAATTTAGTTAAAAGTTATCGAGATTTACCTTTACGTTTGGCTGAAGCTGGACCAGTTTATCGAGTTGAAAAATCTGGAGAGACCTATGGACTAATGCGAGTTCGTGGCCCAATAACTCAAAATGACGCACATATTTATACCTCAGAAGAAAATTTAGAAGAAGAGTTTTCCAGGGTTTTGGATTTGTTTTTTGAAGTTTATGATAATCTAAAAGTTATTAAAGATTATTGGTTCCGTCTTTCGCTGCCTGATTTTTCAGGAAAAAATAAAGAAAAATATGGTGGTGATTTAAAGCTTTGGCAATGGTCAAGTAAAGTTATTTCTTTGGTTTGTCAAAAAAGAAAAATTAATTTAGTGAAAGGAATAGGTGAGGCAAGTTTTTATGGGCCGAAGTTAGATATTCAAATTAAAAATATTTATGGCAAAGAGGAGACTTTAGCCACAATTCAAGTTGACATTTTAGTTCCAAAAAGAATGGGACTTACTTATATTGATAAAGATAATAAAGAAAAAAAACCAATTATTATCCATCGTGCTATTTTGGGTTCTTACGAAAGATTTATTGGTTTTTTGTTGGAAGTGACTAAAGGAGATTTACCTTTTTGGCTTTCGCCTTTTCAAATTTTAATTTTGCCTGTTGGGAAAAGTCATCAAAATTATGCCGAAGAAGTTTTACGAAAATTAAAAGAAAATAATTTTCGTGCTGAGATTTGGCAAGCAGAAGAAACATTATCAAAGAGAATTTTATTAGCCGAAGAAGAAAAAATTCCAGTTATTTTGATTGTAGGCGATAAAGAAATAAAAAATAAAACTTATTCTTTAAGGTTAAGGCCAAAACAGGATTTAGGAGAAAAAAAATTAGAAGAAATAATAAAATTCTTGAATGAAAAAAGAAATACCTTTAATTAAATTTCTTTTTACTTTTTTAGATTTTTTTCTTTTTTTCTTAGCTTTGAGTTTTACTTTATTTTTTCGCTTTGGTTTTCAATTTCCTTTATATTTTGGGGAACATTTTTTGCCTTTTTTGTTTTTATTCTTTTTTTATCTTTTGCTTTTATTTGCGTTTAATCTTTATGATTTTTATTTTTTGAATTTAAAAATTCTTTTTCAAAGAATATTAAGTTTTGCTTTTTCTGCTCTGATTTTTGGAACAGTTTTTTTTTACTTTGGTCAAGCAATTTTTAAAATTGCTCCAAAAACAAACCTTTTAATTTTTCTTTTCTTTTTTATTTTATTTTTATTCCTTTCTCGAGTATTGGTTTTAAAATTTTTTCTACGAAGAAAAATAGAAGTTTATTTCTTGGGTGATGAAAAATTAAAACAGAAAATTGAAGAAGATCTTCGGGGTCACCCATTTTTTTCTTTTAAAGGTTTTTTTGATTTTTACCTTAAAGTTTCTAATGCTAAAAATAAAATTTTAGTTATTACTCCTCATTATCATTTAAAGCCTAAAGAGTTCCAATTAATTTTAAATTCAGAGATAACAACTTTTGATTTTATTGATTTTTATGAAAAATTTTTAGGCAGGATTCCTTTGGAAGCTATTGACAGTGATTGGCTTTTAAGGCAAACAATATCTTTCCATAGCAAAATTTATTTTTATTTTAAGAGATGGGCCGACCTTTTTTTAGCTATTTCTACATTTATTTTTTTATTTTTGCCTCTTTTTTTACCTATTTCTTTTTTAATCTATCTTTCTGACCCTGGTCCAATATTTTTTAAAAATTTAAGGATTGGTTACAAGAAAAAAATTTTTTATTTATTAAAATTTCGAACAATGAGAGAAATAAAAAAAAATAAGGAATCATGGGCTGTTGGTGAAGAGGAAAAAAGAATCTTTCCCTTTGGCAAATTTTTAAGGATGACTCATTTAGATGAATTGCCTCAAGTATTTAATATTTTTAAAGGAGAACTAACCTTAGTTGGTCCTCGACCAGAACAACCTGGAATTTTTTCAGAATTAGAAAAAGAAATACCATTTTACGATTTAAGAGTTTTGACCTTACCGGGAGTTACTGGTTGGGCTCAGGTTAATTATAAATATCCTGAAAATCTTGAAGAAACAAAGATTAAATTAGAATATGATCTTTATTATTTAAAAAATTATAGTCTGTTTTTAGATTTTTTGATTATTATTAAAACTATTCAAAAATTATTGACATTTTAAAATTTTTGAGGTAAAATTTAAAAAAGGTCGTTTTTATTTTTATTAAATTTTTAAAATGGCAGAAAAATTTGAACGAACAAAACCACATCTTAATGTGGGTACTATTGGCCACGTTGATCATGGAAAAACAACTTTAACTTCGGCCATTACTCATATTTTAAAGTTAAAAGGTTTGGTCGATAAATCTTTAAGTTATGAAGAAATTGATAAAGCTCCTGAAGAAAAATCTAGAGGGTTGACAATTAATATCCATCACTGTGAATACGAAACCGAAAAAAGACACTATGCTCACATTGATGCTCCTGGGCATGTTGATTATGTTAAAAATATGATTATTGGCGCAGCTCAGATGGACGGAGCAATTTTAGTTGTCGCTGCTAACGATGGAGTTATGGCTCAAACAAGAGAGCATATTTTATTGGCTCGTCAGGTTAATGTTCCAGCAATTGTTGTTTTTCTTAATAAAGTTGATATGGTACCTGATAAAGAACTTATTGATTTGGCCGAAGAAGATGTCAGAACTGAACTTAAAAAACATGGTTATCCTGGGGATGAGATACCAATTATCCGTGGTTCAGCTTTAAAAGCTTTAGAAGCAAAATCTTTGGACGATCCTTGGGCAAAACCAATTTTAGAACTTTTGGATGCTTTAGATAACTATATTCCTGAACCAGTGAGAGAGATTGATAAGCCGTTTTTAATGCCAATAGAAGATGTTTTCTCAATTGAAGGAAGAGGGACAGTTATTACTGGAAGAGTTGAGAGAGGAAAAATTAAAGTTAATGAAGAAGTTGAAGTTGTTGGTTTGAGTCATGAACCTTTTAAAACAGTTGTAACAGGTATTCAAATGTTTCATAAAGATATGGATGAAGCTATTCCTGGAGATAATATTGGCCTTTTGCTTCGAGGAATTAAAAAGGAGAATGTCGAAAGAGGAATGGTGGTAGCTAAGCCTGGAACAATTACTCCTCATACTGAATTTGAAGCTGAAGTTTACGTTCTTAAGGCTGAAGAAGGAGGAAGACATACTCCTTTTCACTCAGGTTATAAACCACAATTTTATATTCGAACAACAGATGTAACAGGAGAAGTAACTTTACCAGAAGGAATTGAAGCAGTTATGCCTGGAGATAACGCTAAAATGATTGTCAAATTGATTTATCATGTAGCCCTAGAAGAAGGTTTAAGATTTGCTATTCGTGAAGGAGGAAGAACAGTTGGCGCTGGGGTTGTGACTAAAATTCTTAAATAATGACTAAAACTAAAGAAGAGAAACAAATTGTGAGGTTAAGATTTCGATCTTATGATCATAATTTATTAGATAAATCTTTGAGGCAAATTGTTGATTTACTTCAGAAAGAAGGAATTGAGATCAGAGGCCCAATGCCATTGCCAACAGAAATTAGAAGATATACTGTTAATCGTTCACCGTTTATCTACAAGAAAAGCATGGAGCAATTTGAAATGAGAATCCATAAAAGAATCTTGGATATCTTAAATCCTTCACAGAGAATTTTAGAACTTTTTAACTCTTTAGATCTTCCTGCAGGGATAGAAGTGGAAATAAAGATATAAATACTGATTCCTAATCCAAAATTCTAAAATGGAAAATATAAAACCTAAAATTTTGTTTGCTAAGAAGATTGGTATGACACAAATTTTTGTTGACGATAAAGCTTTACCAGTGACAGTTCTTGAAGCTTTACCGGCTGAAGTTTTTGAGATAAAGAATAAAAATAAAGATGGCTATTCTGCTGTAGTTTTAAAATTTGACGGAAAGTTAAAAGAATTTAGATCGCCAGAAAATTTATTTCAAAAAGGAGAAAAAATTGATGTTTCAGTTTTCCAAAAAGGAGAAAAAATAAATATTCGATCTCAAAGAAAGGCTAAGGGATTTGCTGGAGTTGTCAAAAGATATGGTTTTGCTGGTGGGCCAAGAACTCATGGTCAAAAAGATAAAGAAAGATCTCCTGGTTCGATTGGACAAAGATGGCCGCAAAGAGTTAGGAAGGGGTTAAGAATGGCCGGAAGAATTTCTTCAAATTTTGTAACAGTAAAAAATTTAGAAGTTGTTGATGTTATTCCAGAAAAGAGTTTGATTTTAGTTAAAGGTTCTGTGCCTGGTCCAAAGAAAAGATTAATTGAGGTTAGAAGTGGTTGGTTAACCAATAAAGGTAAAATAAGATGAAAACAGATTTATATAATTTTCAAGGAGAAAAGATTGGCGAGATTGAACTTCCAAAAATTTTTAAAGTGGAATTTAATCCTGCTTTAGTTCATCAGGTTTTTAATTGGTATAGATTAAATACTTTTTACCCTTATGCTCATACAAAAACAAGAGGAGAAGTTAGTGGTGGGGGTAAGAAACCATGGTCACAAAAAGGAACTGGAAGAGCTAGGCATGGTTCGATAAGATCACCAATTTGGAGAGGTGGGGGGATTACTTTTGGCCCAAGAAAAGAAGAAAAAAAACAAATCAAAATTAATAAAAAAATGAAAAAGAAAGCTATTTTATCAGTTCTTTCAGAAAAATTAAAACAAAATTTGTTAAAAGTTGTTGATAAAATTGAAGCGAAGGAATATAAAACAAAAGAGTTCGAAAAATTTTTTAGTAAATTTTTACAATCAAGAAAAACAAAAAAGAAAAAAGAGACCGCTTTACTTGTCATCGAAGCTGATAAACAAAAAATTTATCAAGGTGTTCGTAATTTACCTTATGTTGATGCTATTTCTGCAAGAAATTTAAATTTACTTGAGATTTTAAATCATAAATATTTATTTTTAACCAAAGATTCAATTGACGAACTTAACAAAAGATTTACTGAAGAATGAAATTTAATTTTTTTAAAAAGTTTGGGGCAAGAAAAAGCTTGAAGAAAAAGAAAAAAAAGAAGATGAAAATAAAAAAAATCTTTCTGAGCTTACTCACGGCGTAGATTTTAAAATTTTACCTTTGTTGACTGAAAAAACTTTAAAATTAGCAAAGGAAAATAAGTATACTTTTTTGGTTGAGCCAAAAATTAATAAAGATCAAATTAAAAAAGCAATTGAGAAAATTTTTAATGTTAAAGTTATAAAAGTTAAAGATCTTAATTATAAAAAAAGAACTCGAGGGAAAACAAAAATTAAAAGTACCAGAGCAAAATTTAAAAAAGCAATTGTTGAGCTCCAATTGGGCCAAACTATTTCTGTTGTTGAATAATTATGGTATAATTAGAAAATTAAAGAGCAAAATTCAAATGTATTTTAATTTTTAACTTTTGATATTTTATTATGGTTACAAAAATTATAAAATCAAGGGGAACAGGAAAGAGAGTGACTGTTTTGGTTGATAAGAAAAAAATTATAACTTCTGATGAACCCTATAAGCCTCTTTTAATTTCTTTAAAAAAAAGAGTTGGCAGAAATATTTATGGAAGAATAACTACAAGATTTCGAGCCAATCCCTATCACCGACGTTTATATCGTTTAATTGATTTTTCTCGTTTAGATAAGAAAGATATTCCTGCTAAAGTTGAAACAATAGAATACGATCCCAATCGAACTTCTTTTATTATGCTTGTTTGTTATAAAGATGGAGAAAGAAAATATCATTTGGCTCCTGAGGGAATTAGGATAGGCGATGAAATTATTTGTTCGGAAAATGCTGAAGTTAAAATTGGCAATAGACTGCCTCTTAAAAATATTCCATTTGGAACAGAAGTATTCGAAGTTGAGTTAGAACCAAGAAGTAAAGGGAAATTAATAAGATCTGCAGGTTCTTTTGGAGTAATAATGGGAATAGAAGGAAATTATGCTTTGATTAAAATGTCTTCAAAAGAAATAAGGAAAATTCATAAAGAAGCTTATGCAACGATTGGTAGAGTTTCAAATTCAGCCTATAGACTTCAAAGATTAGGAAAAGCAGGAAGGAATATTTGGAAAGGGAGAAGACCAAGTGTTCGTGGTTCAGCAATGACGCCAAGAGAACATCCTTATGGTGGAGGCGAAGGGAGAGCTCCTCGAGGGACAAGAAAACCCAAGGATAAATGGGGGAATGTTACTGGTGGTAGAAAAACAAGAAATCCAAGAAAACCAACGTGGTCATTAATTGTTAAAAGAAGAAAATGACAAGAAGCACAAAAAAGGGATATTATGTTAATGAAAAATTGTTAAAGAAAGTAATGAAGTTAAAAGAATTTCCATTAGAAGAAAGGGCAAAACATTCGATTAAAACTTGGTCAAGGGATTCGACAATTATTCCAGAAATGATAGGAATAGTTTTTGAAGTTCACAACGGTAAGCAATTTGTAAAGGTTAAAGTTGTTGAAGATATGGTTGGTCATAGATTAGGAGAATTTGCGCCAACAAGAAAATTCGTTCGTCATGGTGGTCGAGCAGCTGAGCTTTTAGCTAAAAAACAACAAACAAAAACATGATCACCGCAAGTTTAAACTATTTTAGAATGTCGCCAAGAAAAGTAAGAATTGTTGCTAAAGGATTAAAAGGACTTTCAGCAAATCAAGCCGAAAGAGAACTTTTATTTTCTAATAAAAAATCAGGTAAAATCATTTTAAAATTATTAAAATCAGCTATAAGCAATGCCAAAAATAAAGGTTATAACGAAAAAGATCTTTACGTAAGAAATATTGTTGTTAACGAAGGACCAAAACGTCTAAAAAGATTTTATCCTAAAGCAAGAGGAAGGGTTGGTAAAATAATTAAAAAAATGTCGCATATTCAAATTGTTTTGGATAATTTAGATAAAAAATAATGGGTCAAAAAATTTCACCATATGCTTTGAGATTAGGAATTAATACTTATTGGCGATCAAGATGGATAACAAAAAAATATTCTCAATTGATTTTGAAAGCTGATTATTTAATTCGTAGAACTATTCAAGAAATATTTCCTAAGGCTGGGATTGTTGAAATTATTATTGAAAGAAAAAGTTTGGATCATTGTAAAATTAGCTTTTATTCAGCTAGACCAGGAATTTTAATAGGTAAGGAAGGTCAAGCACTTAGGAATTTAACAGAAAAGCTAGAAAAGAAAATTAATCCTTTGTTTATTAAAAATAATCTAACTCCACCAAAAATTGATATTGACGTTATTGAAGTGAAAAAACCGTTTCTTTCTGCTGCTTATTTAGCTGAAGTTGCTGCTAATGAAATTGAAAAAGGAATTTCAACAAGAAGAGTTCTTAAAAAAATTGCTGAAAGAGCCAGGCAGCAAAAAGAAATTTTAGGTTTTATGGTTATTGCCAAAGGAAGAGTTGATGGAGCAACGATTAGGAGAAAGGAAAAAATTTCGTGGGGAAGATTACCAAGATCAAAACTTATTGCTGATATTGATTATGTTGAAAAACCAATGATGACAAAGCACGGTATTGTTGGTTTAAAAGTGTGGCTTTATCGGGGCGATAAAGAAAAATATGATTTAGAAAATGTTTCAACCTAAAAAGTTAAAATATCGTAAAACTCAGAAAGGAAGATCATTAAATAGAAAAATTACGATTAAAGGGACTAAATTAAGTCATGGAGAATTAGGGTTGAAGTCATTAGAAACAAAAATGATTACAAGTAAACAAATTGAATCCTCTCTTAATGTTTTAAGAAAAAATTTGAAAAAGAAAGGAAGATATTGGCTAAAAATTTTTCCTCACAAACCAAAAACAAAAAAACTGGCAGAAACAAGAATGGGAGGAGGGAAAGGAGATATTGAAGATTATGTCGCTGTTGTTCGTCCTGGGACAATTTTATTTGAAGTTAGTGGTTTAGATAAAGAATCTTTAAAAGATGTTTTGAAACAAGCAGCCTATAAGTTGCCAATTAAAACAAAAGTTGTCGAAGAATGAAAGCAAAGGAGTTAAAAATAAAATCAATCGAAGAATTGAAAAAATTAACTGAAGATTTAAGAAAAAAAATTAATCAATTAATGATAGATAAAAGTATGAAAAAATTATCGAAACCACATCTTTTGAAAATAACCAAAAAAGATTTAGCGAGGGTGTTAACAGTAATTAACGAGCTAACGAGAAAGGATACACAATAGATTACCTTTCTTTATTCTATGAAATTCCAGTCTTCTTCAGTTATAATTATAGCTTGAGAGTCTGTAATCTTAAATATTTCGTTTGTGGTAATTTTTTGATAATTAGCTAATTCTTCATCAAGCGAAGGGTTATAATGAGGAAGAACCTCAAAATCAATTAAGCCAAACCCTTCTAAATTAGTCAGACCAACTTCATTAGGATCTGGGTCTATCGAAGCAGCAATTTGAATTGTTGGCGAGAGTATAATTGCTCCTGCGCTAACTCCTATATAAATTCCACCCCGGTTAAGAAGATTAACAATTGTATCTTTAAAATTTGCCTCACGGGCATATTTTAATAATTTAAAAGTATTACCGCCGCAAACATAAATGACATTATATTTACTAAAATCAACTTTAGGATTGTTTTCAAGATCAATAAAATCAACAACATTAAAGTCTAATTCTTTAAATTGGTATTCAGCTAATTTTGAATATTTATTATTTTCTTTACCTTCAGCAGCTGTAGTTACAATCGCTACTGATTTATGCGGCAATTTATCAAAAAATTTCTTCGCTGCCTGTCTAACCTTTTGAGCAGATAAACCTGTTGAAGTAAGAATGATGACGCCCTTCATGATAGTATGATTTTAGCATATTTTTATTTTGAAGATAGCAAATAACCGAGAGTACTAAATGTACATACGTGTTTATCAGACAAAAACTTGACAAAAATTATATTAGCTATAATAATTAAATTACTCAGCATAAAAAGGCTGGGCGCACTCTAAAATTAGAAAGGAGGTAAGGAATATGCGGTTTTCCGCGCTCAATCTAACAGTTAGAGAAATCAAAAGGATACTTCTTGAGTTCCACAAGGATAGAGGTTATAGGATTTTTGAAGCATTCCCGCTATTCTCTACTGATCCGACCGTGATGTTTGTCAATGCCACTATTACGCCATTCAAACCTTGGTTCGTTGATGGTTCTATCCGTCCAGATAACTATGCGTTGATTCAGGGGTGCTTTCGAATGGGTGGTGCAAGCGAACTCAATGTTGTTGGTACGAATCCCTACTACTTTACATTCTTTGAAATGTTCGGTAGTGGGACGTTCCACATAACTCATGATGAAGCTGTATCTTATCTATTAGAAGTTCTCAGTGTATTCGGGATAGAGAAAGAACGCCTGTATTTTACAATCCCGGTCAGTGAGGAATTCTATACAGCGCTCAAAAGGAGTGGTATTAGAGAAACACGAATTTTCCAGCTAAGAGAGAACAAATATTTCTGGCAGGAGTGGAAATTCGGGATGCCAGGGCCGGTTGGTCATGGCCTAACGGTCATTTTCTCCAGTTCCTCAGAGGAAGCTCAATCGGTTGAGCAGTTAGCCGACGACCAAGATCGGTACGTAGAACTGCTAAATATGATCCATGTTCACTCCCAGATCCTGTCGGACGGTAGGGTGGTACCAATTACGAATCCCGGTTTCGATCTTGGGGTTGGTATAGAACGGCTTGCTGCTGTGCTCCAAGGATGCGACAGCTATCACGTTGATACTATCTTCCCTTTGGTTCAGGCAGTGAACGATTTTCTGTCGGACCGGAAAGGAAAACCAAATGATACTGTCGCCAGAATCTGCGCTGATCACTTCAGGGCTATCTATGTTCTCTTGGCGCAAGGGCTTTTGCCTTCTAACAAGGGTCATGGTTATGCCCTGAGAAAGTTGATACGGAGATTTCTGGAAACCGTCTGGTTATCCCTCGGTGAACCAACGCCAACCCTCGAGTTGATTCAGCGTCTATTACGCGTCTTTGAAAGTTGCGGGTACGTAGTTGGTGTTAGCGAACCCGCGAATATTACGGATGAGTTGATCAAGGAAGAAGCTGCTCTTTGGAAGGTTCTTCAGCGAGGAAAACAAATCATTAAGAAGCATTCAGGATTATCGCCACATATACTACATGATACCTATGGTATTTCAAAGACGCTCATGACGCTAATTCAACAAAACCTGCATATCCAAAAAGGAGGTGAATCATGAAGATGTGGAGCCATCAAAAAATTCGCGAAACATTCTTAAAATACTTCGCGGCACATAACCATTTAGTAATCGGCAGTAGTTCGTTGGTTCCTGTTAATGATCCTACGCTACTTCTTGTTAATTCGGGGATGGCACCACTTAAACCATTCTTTACCGGCGAGAAGATCCCGCCGCATAAGCGCCTTTGTAACATCCAGAAGTGCGTAAGGACCAACGACATCGAAAGTGTTGGCGATCGACACCGTCTCACTTTTTTTGAGATGATGGGAAATTGGTCGATCGGTGACTACTTCAAACAAGAAGCCATTGAGCTTGCATGGAGAATGATCAGCGAAGTGTTTAAATTCGATACCTCGCGGATTTACGTCACGGTCTACGGTGGAGACAATAAAATGCCCGATATACCACCGGATGACGAATCCCACAAAATCTGGGAAAGCTTGATTCCAAGTGAAAGAATCGTGCGACTCGGCGCTGGGTCGAATTTCTGGGGACCGGCTGGCACTTCAGGGCCATGCGGACCCTGTACTGAGGTTTTCTTCGACCGCGGAAAAAACTACGGATGCGGGAAATCAACATGCGGACCAGATTGTGAATGCGATCGCTTCTTGGAGATATGGAACGCCGGCGTTTTTATGCAGTATTATTTCCAAGAAGATGGAACATTCACTGAACTGCCGTTTAAGAGTGTTGATGCTGGAGCTGGTCTTGAGCGCTTCGCGGTTGTTCTTCAGGCAGTGGATTCGGTCTACGAAACCGATCTCCTTAAACCCGTTGTAGAGACTGTTGTTTCGAGATCAAATCTGCCTGCGGACAACCGTTCAACTCGCATCATTGTTGACCACCTCCGCTGTAGTACATTCATGATTGCTGATGGTATCCGTCCAGCAAACTTGGGTAGGGAGTATATTCTGCGAAGGTTGCTTCGGAGAATATTCCTTCACTCAAAACTTGTTGGGATAGATATTGTTGTATTGCTAGAGGCTACTGCGATAGTTCAGGAGGTGTTCTCTCCATACTATCCTGAACTTAAAAGTGCTGGAGAGATGGTGCGACAGATTCTTGAACATGAACTCTCTGACTTTGAGAAGACACTCGATCGAGGTCTCCGGGAGTTCGACAAAATCGTTAGTCGTTCTGACAACATTATCTCCGGCGATGATGCTTTCAGACTACATGACACCTTTGGCTTTCCCATCGAATTGACAAAAGAGGTTGCGCGTATGCGTGGTTTGGCAATTGACGAGGATAGATTCAAAGAACGCTTCGAGGAGCATCGTAGACGGAGTCGAAGCAAAAACCCATAAAAACTAATGTGGTTATCACATATGTGATAACCACTCATTTTTTATACCCCAAAAAGAGATATTTGTTCTTTCTGAGGTCTTTTTCGAAGAATAAAAATTCCGTAATCAAGATATTTATGGTTTTCATTGAAAACACCCATAATTTTCGTAAGTTTATTTTCTAGTTCGGTTTCAATCTCTTTCGGCAAATTTTTCTCTTTAGCCATCACTGAGCAATAATTTTTTATTTCTTTTTGTGAAACTGGTTTAATATGGCTTGTATAAATAAAATACTTTTCCAAATCACACTGCTCATATAGATTTATCCAATAATTTATATCCCATGGTCGAATTTCTACTTCTAAAATAGATGTAAGGCGTTTAAGTAAGGAAGTAGGCGGTTTTATTCTGTAGAAAAAGTTAATATCAGCAATAAATCCCCACTGTTTTAAGACTCTTTTATATTCCTTGAGTGCTTTCGATTTGTCTTCAATGAATGCCGTAGAACCACCTGAAATTACTACATCAAAGGTCTCATCGGTGAATGGTAAATTCATAGCATCAGCGACTTTAAATTTTATTAAATGACCTAATGGATCCCTCTTCCTAATTTTTTCAGCGACTTTAATCATATTTTTATTTATATCAATTCCTATAACTTTACATTTAGCAAGATGGGCGATTTCAAAAGAAACATAGCCAGTATTACACCCAATATCTAAAACCTTAGAATCTTTTGTGATAAAACAATTTTGTACTACTAGTCTAATCGAATTCTTACCACCAGGTGGTCGGTTAACTTCCTCTAAAAAGGCCACTAAATCCACATAACTCATTTTTTTAATTTCTTCTTTTGTAACTTCTCTCATTTTTATATTTTAACTCCGATGCCACTGAACAACCAACAGAAAATTGAAAGATTATTTAATAATTTATTTTTGCTAATTTTTACTGCCCATTCTGCTGGTAAAAGCGAAGGCAACCAATAATGAAAATTTTTTATTTTTACATATTTTAAGCCAGCTTTTTCCATTAATATTTTTAATTTCTTATGAGTTATATATTTTTCTGATGATTTCCCTATTGTTAACATCCAATAAATTGATTGTGGTGATAACAAATTAGGAACGGTAATTATAATTAAACCATTATTTTTTGTAAGATCCATCATTTTTTTAATTATCTGAACAATTTCATTATCTTGATAATGTTCAATAAGACCACAATTCCACACTAAATCATATTTTTCGTCTGTGCAAAAATCGAAAATATCACTTTTTATAAACTTAATTTTGTTTAAAACACCCACTCTTCCACTAACAATTTTGGCATATTCGATTGCTTTTTCTGAATAATCTAATACTGTAACGTCTGCACCATCTCGCGCCATTAATGAAGATTCATAACCTCCACCGCACCCAACCTCGATACACTTTAAATTTTTAAAATCTCTATCTAATGTTTCTTTTACTATCTCCTTATAATAAGAGTGTAGGGCTTCGTTACAGTAAAAATCCCATTTATCCCTAATTTCAAATATCTCGCCATATTTTTTATAATAATCAATCATTTTATTCCAATGAGTATCCCAATAGAGCTTTTCATTTCCGTTGAAATCTTTTTGGCACGGAAAAATAAAATCTATTAATTTCGTTAACCATTCATCGATCATCTTTTTGTTATTTTTATTGGGTTAAATTATTCACCTAATTCTTTAAAAACTTTTTGCAAATCGTGCTGTCATTCCTCGATATGTAATTTAGTAAATGGTTTTTTATTTTTATTCATATTTTGATTTTTATTTAAATTACTCCACTTTCTATAATCTCAAAAGAATTTTTTGAGGAATCAATCTTTGCCCTAACACCAATCGGAAGAGTAATCATTGGATCACTATGACCTATATCAACATTAATAAGAATGGGGAAATCATAATCAGTCATTCTTTGTTTAATTATCTTTATCATTTCTTTTTCTTCTTGTTTAGTGTATCCAAAAAATCTTCCCACAATCATTCCTTTAATTTTTTTAAAAACTCCTGAGAGTTCAAGATCTGTTAAATAAGAATCTATATTTTCTATTTTTTCACCTTTGGTAAAATCACAATCACTTTCAGGTATTTCCCAAAAGAAAATAGAATTAGAAAAATCTGGCCAATATTTTGTCCCTCTTAGATGCATCATTGAGGTAATACAGCCTCCTAATATCGGGCCTTCAGCTTTACCTTTTCTCAACCATTGCCAATCTCTGTTCTTTTTCATTTTCCTTGGTCTTTTCAAATCATCTTTTTTAAACCAATCAAGAATTTCCTCTGTCCAATATAAAGATGGTTTAATTTTACCAATAGGTTTTGTTTCCATTAATGCTTTTTTAAAATACTCTTCAGTATAAGAAAGTATTCTTGGATTTTCTGCAAATTGCGTAAGAGCGGAGGGTCCGTAAAATGTTACTAAATTACACTGGGTATGAAAAGCAAAATGTAAAACTGTAGCATCAGAATAACCAACAAAAATTTTGGGATTTTTCTTAATTAACTGGAAATCTAAATATTTCAAAATTTGATTAGAATGATTTCCTCCTATAAAACAAATAATTGCTTTTATCTCTTTATCTTTAAAAAATATGTTAATATCTTCAGCTCTTTCTTTGGGCGAACCAGCGGTATGACCTGTAACTTTTAAAGCATTTCTCCCAATTTTAACCTTAAATCCTAATTCTTCTAACATCTTAATAGCTCTTTCAGTTCTATGAGGCACTAAACCAGCCAGTGGCGCAGAAGGACTTATTAAACCAATTGTATCTCCTTTTTCTAATTTTGGCGGTTTTATTAAATACATGTTGTATTGAAAACTATGGATGTATTTGTCCATCTATACGCGGAAATGGTTTTGTTTTCCAAATAAATGGTAATTTTAATATGGCCTGAATAAATCTTTCAATGCCCATGCCCCAACCTGAATGAATTTTAGGTTTTTGGAGATCTCGTGATTCGATATAGGGTTGGTAATCCTTCGTATTAAGCTTAAAATGTTCCGCCTTTTCTTTTGTTTCTTCTCTAGTATGAACTCTTTCGCCGCTGCCAATTAGCTCACCGTACCCAGGAAAAAGAAAATCGGCATTTATTACTAATTTTGGATTTTTAGGATCTATCCTATGATAAAAGGCGACCTCGTCGCCTATGTAATGTGTAACAAAAACCGGCTTATTTATAATTTCAGTAATCAATACTTCTTCATAGGCCCCAAAATTTTTAATTGTTATTTCGTTGTATTTATGATTTTTTGTTTTTTGCTTTAGTAATGTAAATACTTCGTGAAACGTTATTCTTTCAAAGTCTTTTAATTTAGAAAATTTTTCTAGCTTTTTAATATCTTTTTCTGTTAAAAATACTAAAATCTCCTTTTTACAATTTTCGATTAGTGAATTAACTAAAAATTGAAGATAATCTTTTTGGAATTTCAAATTTTTTTCAAAATCAATATTGCTCTCAAATTCTATATGAGTAAATTCAGGTAGATGACGAAAATCAGCTTTTTCTCTCCGAAAACTTTTTTCCCAACAATATACACTGTTAATCTTCGGATTTGTAATTGCAAACTCCAGATAAAGTTGTGATGATTGAGTAAGATATGTTGTTTTATTGAAGAATTTAATTTCAAATGGATTAACATCGGAAGGAATAGTCCCAATTAAAGCACCTGGAGAGGAAATCATCCTAGTAGTAATTGGAAAATCGAAAAAAAAGACTCGTTTTTTCTTCATAAATTCATTAGTCGTTCTGAAAATTTCATCCCAGATTTTTATAATTGCTGCCCATTTTTGACTATCTTTTCTTATTTCAATATGTCTTTTACTTAAATCAGGTGGTCTTACTTTTCTTACCTCTTCGAGCGGTTTAAACAACTTATTACCAACATATGCAAGTTTATTATTTTTTATGTAATACGGCCCAATCATAGATTTTGTTTTTATTAATATTTTAATTTATTATTAATATTATAACCTCATTTTAAACGATGAACAAGTTTTTGTCTGACCAACATACATTTGGCACTTTTGGTTATTAAAATTCTGGACCTTAATTCTGTTTTCTATTTACTTTTGACTTTTGAATTAAATTTTGGTAAAATAAAAATACAAACTTTTAATAACAATGAGAAAACAAACAATTGGAAAAGTAATTTCAGATAGGATGCAAAAGACAAGGGTTGTGGTGAGTGAAAAATTGGTTCAACATCCGAAATATAAAAAATATTACAAACATAAAACAAAATATTATGTTCATGACGAAAAAAACGAATCAAAAGTTGGCGATGTTGTTTTGATTGAAGAAACAAGGCTACTTTCAAAATTAAAAAGATGGCGATTGGTTAGAATTTTGTCTCAACAATGATTCAAAGGAGATCAATTTTAAATTGTACTGATAATTCTGGAGCCATAAAACTCCAATGTATTGGAATTTTAAAAAAAGGAAATGCTCGGTTTGCTGAAATTGGTGATTTAATTACTTGTTCAGTTAAAGAAGCTGAGCCAAGAAGAGAAGTAAAAAAAAGAGATGTTGTTCAGGCTTTGGTTGTAAGACAGAAAAAACCGTTTAGAAGGAAAGATGGTACTTATATTCGTTTTGACAAAAATGCTTGTATTTTAATTAAGAAGGGTCGCAAAGGAGTAATTGAGCCTATTGGCAATAGAATTTTTGGTCCTATTCCAAGAGAAATTAAAGAGCTTGGCTACGAAAAAATTGCTAATTTAGCTCCTTCGATAATATGAAACTTAAAAAAGGAGATCAAGTTTTAATTATTAAAGGTAAAGATAGAGGCAAGGTTGGTAAAATTACTAAAGCTTTGCCAAAAGAAAATAGAGTTATTATTGAAGGTTTAAATTTAGTTAAAAAAAATATAAAACCTAGAAGAGAAGGAGAAAAAGGAAAAATAATTGAAATACCAAGACCAGTTTCTATCAGTAATGTTAAATTAATTTGTTCTAATTGTTTAAAACCGACGAGAATTGGTTATAAATTTGAAGGTCAAAAAAAATATCGTTATTGTAAAAAATGCCAAAAATTGATTTAAAAAAAACAAGATTAGTTAAAGGTATTGTGCAAATAGGCATTGGGAAATTAATTGCTAATCATTCTGAAGCACAAGAAAAAATTATTGAAGATGGAATGTATGTTCTTTCAGCTATAACTGGGCAAAAACCAAAAATTGTTCCAATCAAAAAATCAATTTCTGGCTTTAAAATAAGGAAAGGAACACCAGTTGCTTTACTTGTGACTTTGAGAGAGAAAAAATTAAATGATTTTATACAAAGACTTTTAATTTATGCTTTGCCCCGGGCTAAAGATTTTTATGGTTTAAGGACAGAAAATTTTGATAAAAAAGGGAATATTAATTTAGGATTTAAAGAAATAAATATTTTTCCTGAGGCAATTTCTGATAAAATTAAATATAACTTTGGTTTATCGATTAATTTAGTTGGTTCGGGGAAAACCAAAGAGGAAAATCTAAAAATGTGGAAAGATTTAGGTTTTCCTATAAAAATATAATGCCAAGTAAAGCTCAAATTCAACGTTGGGAGAAAAAACCAAAATATAAAACTAGAAAAAGAAATGTTTGTTTTCGTTGTGGAAGGACAAAGGGTTATTTTAGAGATTTTAATTTGTGTCGAATTTGTTTAAGAGAAATGGCTCATCGAGGAGAAATCCCCGGACTTAAAAAAGCCTGTTGGTAAAGATGACTGATCCAATTGCTGATTTATTAACGAGAATTAAGAACGGTTTAATGGCTAAGAAAAGGCAAGTTATTGCTCCGTATTCAAAAATTAAAATTGGAATTTTAAAGATATTGAAAGATAAGAATTTAATTCAAGGATTTAAAATCCAAGAAAATGGGATTAAGAAAAATTTTATTATTTATCTTAAGTATGACGAAGACGGACAGCCTTTTATTGAAGATTTAAAAAGAGTTTCCAGGCCTGGAAGAAAAATTTATGCTCGCTATAGAGATTTGAAACCATTAAGAGGTGGTTTTGCTTTTCGCATTATTTCTACTAATCGAGGTATTATGACTGACGAAGAAGCTAGAAAAAGAAAATTGGGCGGAGGAATTATTTGCGAAGTTTATTGATGTCAAAAGTTGGAAAAAAGCCAATAAATATTTTAGATGAAGTTTCAATCAAGAAAATTGATGAAAATGAATACGAAATTACAGGGCAAAAAGGAACAATGTTGTTTCAGTTGCCTCAAAATTTTAATTTAGAGATTGAAGATAAAATTTTAAAAATTTTCCCTCAAGAAATTAATAAAAAAACAAAACCTTTATGGGGGACGCTCAAAAGAATTTTAGAAAATAAAATTATTGGAGTAAGTCAAGGATTTGAAAAAGTTTTAATTTTAGAAGGATTAGGATATGCTGTTGAAGTTAAAGATAAAAAAATGTTTTGCAAAATTGGTTTTTCTCATCCAGTTCAAATTGAAATTCCTGAAGGAATTGATGTTGAAGTTAAACAAGAGAAAGGGAAAGCTTTTATTTATATTCGAGGAATTCATAAAGAAAAAATTGGAAATTTCGCTGCTCAGCTTAGGAAAATAAAACCTGCTGATCGTTATCATTTAAAAGGCTTTCGTTATCTTAATGAGATTATTAAAACAAAACCAGTGAAAAAAGCAGCAAAATAAGATGGAAAAAAAACAAAGGTTAAAAAGAAAAAAGAGAGTAAGAGCGAAAATTTTTGGTACTAAAGAAAGACCAAGGCTTTCAGTTTTTCAGACAAATCAGCATTTTTATGCTCAGATTATTGACGACGAAGAAGGAAAAACATTAATCGGGGTTAATAGTTTGCAATTTAAAGAAAAATTGATAAATAAAGAAAAAGTAATTAAACTTGCTGAAGTTTTATTTGAAAAAGCTAGAACAAAAGGAATTAAAAAAATCGCTTTTGATCGCGATGGTTTTAGCTACAAAGGTCGAATTAAACTATTTGCTGAAAAACTAAGAGAACTTGGTTTAGAATTTTAAATGGAAGAAAAATTTGAATTTAAGGTTATTGAAGTTAAAAGAGTGGCTAAAGCTACTGAAGGGGGAAAAAGAATTAAAGTAAGAGCAATTGCTGTTGCTGGTAATTTAAAAGGTAAGGTTGGAGTTGGGGTAGCTAAAGGCGATGATATTGCTGATGCAGTTGCCAAAGCGAGAAAATTAGCTGAAAGAAATATTATTGATGCTCCAATTATTAATGGCACTGTTCCTTTTGAAGTTGAAAATAAATTTTCCGCAACTGAAATTTTGATTAAACCAGCTAAACTTGGTAAAGGACTTGTGGCTGGTGGCAACGTTAGAACAGTTCTTTCTTTGGCTGGCTACACTGATGTTTCGGCTAAAATTTTAGGAGTTACAAAAAATCCTTTAATTAATACTTTGGCTACAATTAAGACATTAAGAAAACTTCAAAAAATTTATGAAAAAAAGTTAAAATTAAAAAATGCAAGTTCATCAAATAAAATTCAAACTCAAGAGAAGTAAAAGAATTGGTCGTGGCGGAAAAAAGGGTGCTTATTCTGGCAGAGGAATAAAAGGACAAAAATCTAGGGCTGGTCATCGAATTCGACCAGCTTTGAGAGATTTAATTTTAAAATTTCCGAAAAAAAGAGGTTTGGGAAATATAAAATTAGAAAAAAATATTTTTGAAGTTAACTTAGAAGTAATTGATAAAAGTTTTAATCAAGGAGAAATTGTTAATGTCGAAAGCTTGGTAGAGAAAAAAATTTTAAAAATTCCTAAAAGCTTAAAAAAATTTCAAGTTAAAATCTTAGGACAGGGAAATTTAACTAAGTCATTAATTTTTGATTATCGATTTTTATTTTCAGAAAAAGCTAAAAAAAATATCGAAGATTCAGGAGGTAAAATTCAATGAAAATTTTTAATGTCTTTAAAAAATTATTTCTTTATCAGGATTTAAGAAAAAGAGCTTTAACAGTTATCGGTCTTTTGTTTTTTACTCGACTTTTAGCTAATATCCCTTTGCCTGATGTTGATTTGGGAAAATTTAAAACTTTGTTCGAGACCAATCAATTTTTAGGTTTTATTAATATTTTTTCTGGAGGATCTTTGTCTAATTTTTCGATTGCTTTACTTGGCCTTGGGCCTTATATTACTGCTATTATTATTTTACAGCTTTTAACTTTTGTTTATCCAAAATTTAAAGAAATGTACTATGAAGAAGGAGAGATTGGTCGAGCTAAATTCAATCAATATGGGAGAATTTTAACTGTTCCTTTAGCTTTAATTCAGTCATTTGGCTTTTTGAATTTTTTAAACGCACAAGGAGTTATTTCCTTAACGCCTTTAACTTTATTTAGAGATGCAATTATTGTCACTGTTGGAGTTATTATTTTAATGTGGGTAGGAGAATTAATTACCGAACAAAAACTTGGTAATGGGATCTCGCTCATTATTTTTTTAGGAATTATAGCTAGAACGCCTCAGATTCTTTTTCAAACTTACGCAACTTTTTCTTTAGAAAAACTTCAAATTTATATTCCGTTTCTTGTCTTAGCAATTTTAATTGTTGCTGGCATAGTTTTTATCAATGAGGCGGAAAGAAGAATTCAATTAGTTTTTGCTAAAAGAGTTAGAGGAACAAAACTTTATGGTGGAGCGAGCACTTATTTGCCAATAAGAATTGCTCAAGCTGGAGTTATCCCAATTATTTTTGCTATTGCTCTTTTACTTTTCCCGCAAACTTTAGCTCAATTTTTAACCTTAACAAAAATTGAAATTTTTAATACTTTATTAAAATCATTAACAGACTTTCTCAATAATCAATTTCTTTTTTCTTTTCTTTATTTTATTTTAGTCTTTGTTTTTACTTATCTTTATACTTCGATAACTTTTAATCCTGAAGAAATTTCTAAAAATCTTCAATCGGCAGGAGCTTTTATTCCCGGACTTAGACCAGGGAAAGAAACAGAAAAATATTTTAAAAATATTGTCAGCCGTTTAACACTTTTCGGTGGCTTATTTTTAGGTTTTATTGCTATTTTGCCTTATATTTTTCAATTTTTAACTAAAACAAAATTTTTAGCCATTGGAGGTACGTCAATTTTAATTGTTGTTTCTGTTGCTATTGAGACGGTTAAACAAATTCAATCAGAATTAAGTTTAAGAGAATATGAATAAAGTTTTTTTTCTAACAGGGTCACCTCTTTCTGGCAAAGATACCCAGGGAAAACTTTTAGCTAAAAAAATTAAAGGTAAATTTTTGGTAACTCACATTTTGATTGATAAATTTTTTAAAAAACAGAAGAAGAACTACGTAAAAATTGGTAAAAAAATCTTTTCAATCAAAAAAGAAATCGAAAAAAGATTCAAGGGAGGTTTTTATTCGTCCGAGATTGTTGGTTATGTTGTTAGTGAAAAAATTAAAGAATTAATTAAAAAATATAATTTAGTTTTTTCTGGTTCGCCAAGAATAATTGAAGAAGCTAAAATTGAGATTAAAACTTTGAAAGAGTTAAAAATTGATTTTAAGGTGATTGCTTTGGAAGTTTCGGAAAAAGAAATTCTAAAAAGGGCTCAAAAAAGAGGTAGAGAAAAAGAGGATAAACTAGAAATAGTTAAAAAAAGAATTGAAAATTATAAAAAATATGTCGTCCCGACTTTAAATTTTTTGAAGAAAAGAAATTATTTAATTCAAATTAATGGCGAAGGCAATATTAAGGAAATTTATAAAAAAATTATAGCTTCCCTCTTTTAAATTTTTCATAAAAATGATTAAACCAATATCTAAAAGAAAAAGGATAATCAATTGTTGGTGAAAGTTTAATTAATTTTCCGCCAAAACTTTTTTTAAATTGAGTTAAGCCATACCAAGGATGGTCTTTGCTTTCTTTTCGTGCAATCCCCCATAAATTATAAAATTTACAATCTCTATTTTTTGCTTCTTGAATTATTTCCCATTGAAGTTTGTAATTTAATGGTTCTTTGATTGGATAAGAAGCTGAGTGATGATAAAAAGCAATTTGATGAGAAAAAATAATTAATCCAGCTGAATAATATTTACCTTCAACTTTGCCTAAAAAAAACAAAGCTTTATTTTCTTTGGCAAAAATTTCAAATTCTTTTTTAATAAGTTTTTTAGGATAGGGAATAAAATTTTTTCTTTTAGCCATATCTTCATAAATTTGCCAAAAAATCTCAAATTTTTCTAAATCATTAGTTTTTTCAATTTCTAAAAATGGTTTTTTGAGAGAATCAAGGACTAATTTTTTTGTTGTTTCCTGCATTTCTTCTAACATTTTTTTATCATCTTTTATTTCTTTAAGCCAAAAATTTTCAGTTACAGCATAAGTTGGAGCTAAAATAAAACCTTTGATATTAGAAATGGGCGATATTGGATTGATTCTTAAAAAATCATATTTTTTATGGTAATTATTTTCTTTAAGAAATTTTAAAATCTCCAAAATAAATTTTTCTTGGATATTTTCGTTTTTGGTTAATGGCCCGTGATGAACAACTAATCCTTTTCTTTTGCCCTGATATCCAATAATTTGACAAACACCTAATATTTCCTGATTTTTTAAAGCAAGTCTTATAACTTCTCTCCCAAGATTTCTTTCTGTTTCGCCGTATTCAAAATCTTGCAAAAAGCTTAAATAATTATTTTCATCCAAAAATTTATTCCAAAGTCTTTTATTATTAAAAATTTCTACTATCATATAATGATTATAAATCCTGTTTTTTCCACAACATAATTCTTGACTTTCTCTATTTTTATTTTATAATTAATCTATGAAAAATTCAAAAATAGAAAGTTTTACTTTAGTTGAACTTTTAATTGTCTTAGCTCTTATAAGTGTTTCAGCTAGTGAATTAGTAGTTATTACTAAGCCAGGCATAATTTTTTCTAAAGCTAGAGATACTAAAAGAATAGCAGATATTAAAAATATTGAAAAAACTATAGATTCTCTCTCTACAGAACAAAACTTTTATGAACTTAACTATGCTTC
>Ga0123519_10000725_pt1 | contig 57712 bp, 53 predicted proteins | sample YelNatPaOPRAMG02_FD_87396 | JGI IMG/M metagenome (GOLD analysis project Ga0123519, IMG submission 87396) | Hot spring microbial communities from Yellowstone National Park - Yellowstone National Park OP-RAMG-02 (version 2) | ecosystem: Environmental > Aquatic > Thermal springs > Hot (42-90C) ...
AGATCGAAAGGAACATCCAGATAATGATCCCGAAAGCTGAAGTTCTGCTCCGGATCGAGCACCTCGAGCAAGGCGGAGGCGGGGTCACCGCGGAAATCGGAACCGATCTTGTCAACTTCATCCAGCATGAACACTGGGTTCTTGCTCTCTGCCCTCCGGATCCCCTGGATTATTTGTCCCGGCAATGCCCCAATATAGGTGCGACGATGTCCCCTGATTTCCGCCTCGTCACGCATCCCTCCCAAGGAAATGCGGATGAACTTCCTTCCCAGAGCTCGAGCGATGGACCTGCCCAAGGATGTCTTTCCCACTCCCGGAGGTCCCAGGAAACAGAGGATGGGATCCTTCACATCGGGCTTGATCTTGTGTACGGCCAGGTATTCCAGGATGCGGTCTTTTACCCTTTCCAAATCGTAGTGATCGGCATCCAGCACCTCCTTGGCTCGGCTTATATCGATCTCCTGCTTGTCCTCCTTGGACCAAGGCAGGGCGGTGAGCCAATCCAGGTAGGTCCGCGAAACGGTATATTCAGCCGCGGCAGGGGGCATCTTGGAGAGTCGATCGAGTTCCCGCAGAGCCTCTTTTTTTGCCTCCTCCGGCATACCGGCAGCCTCTATCTTCTCTCGGAGCTGGGTGATCTCCGCAGTTCTCTCGTCAGTCTCGCCCAACTCCCGTTGAATGGCCTTCATCTGTTCGCGCAGGTAGTACTCTTTCTGATTCTTTCCCATCTCGGACTGCACTTGAGACTGAATCTTGGAGCCCAGCTCGAGGACCTCCAGCTCCTTGGCCAGAGCGGTGTTCAGCTTGTGCAATCTGGCCTTGATGTCCTCAGCCTCCAGGATCTCCTGTTTGGTCTCGGTACTTAGGGAGGGGAGGCTGGAAGCGATGAAATCGGCCAGACGGCCCGGATCGGAGATGTTCATCACCAGGGCCTGAAGCTCGTCGGTAAGAAGCGGAGACAGACTCACGATCTTTTGGAAGACATTCATGGCATTCCGGGAGAGGGCCTCAACCTCGATGGGCTTTTCCTTCATCGCCTGTTCCCGGATTACCTCTACCTTGGCGCGATAGAAGGGCCGGCGCTGCAAGAACTCCTGGATGCGAATCCGGACCAGGCCCTGAACCACCAGGCGTAGGCTTCCGTCGGGAAATCGCAACATCTTGTGGATGATGCAAGCGGTTCCATGGGTATAGAGGTCGGCCGGTTCTGGATCTTCAATGGCCGCGTTCTTCTGGGTTACGATTCCGATGATCCTATTCCGCTCGATAGCATCCTCCACCAACTTTACCGAGGATTCCCGGGCTACTGCCAGGGGCAGCACAGTATGGGGGAAGAGCACCGTATCCCGGAGGGGCAGGATGGAAAGTTCTTCCGGGATGGGAATCCTTTCACCGCTCGAATCGTTAGGGTCGGGCAAGGTCAACTTGATTTCTGGACTCATTCTCGCATCACCTCAGTGTGGGACCCCATTTGGTCTCTCCTGGGATCACTCGTCTTCGATGGGAATGGTAAGGGCCCTTTCCTCCTGCTCCTTCGCCTGCTTTCGCTTGGGAATCCGCAGGATGAGGATTCCGTTTCGATAGGAGGCGCTGATTCCATCCAGCTCTAGCTGGGCACCGGAGGGAAGGGCGATGGGGAGTTCGAAGGGACCGTAGTAAATCTCGAGCTGATGGTACCAGGCCTGACCCCTCGCCTCCCTGGATTCGTCTCTTCGCTCCCCCTGGAGCCAAAGTCTTCTTCCCTCCAAAGACTGATATATTTTCAGGGAATCCTGGTCCAGACTCGCTATTTCCAGGTGGATCAGGAACTCCTCCTCGGTCTCGAATATATCCGTAGGGGGACGCCAATACTGGGGAGAGCCCCGGGAGGTGGAAAACAGCGGGTCAATCTCTATCTGATTGGCTGCCACCGGAAGAGACAGATAGCGGCGCCACATGCGGCCGAAGGCTTCCTCCATCTCCCCCTCCAGGCGTTTCATCAATTCGAAATATAGCTTGCTGATGGGGTCACTCATGCTCGACCCTCCTCCCACCTTCTACCACCGCTCTGTCCGAAGACGCGAAAAGATCCCTGCAATGCTTCACTCCTCGTACTCTTCTGGCTGGGGGACCGGCCTCATCACCACTTCTTTCGGTAGCTCCTCGATCTCGACCTGCAGGGTCACCTCACATCCACCGCGCCACACCTTTACCGGAACCCTTCTGCCCGGTTCCGTATGGGCCACCTCCTTCCGCAGATGTTCCGGGTCTTCTATTTTCTTCCCTGCGAACTCCAGAATTATGTCTCCTCTTCTGATTCCCCCTTTCTGGGCAGGGCTCTTGTCGCTCACTGCCGCCACCAGGGCCCCCTGGGGGGTCTTCTGGCCGAACTTGCGGGCCAGCTCGGGAGTCACGGACTGGATCTGAACCCCCAGCCATCCCCGGACCACCTTCCCCTTTTTCAACAGAGCCTCCATCACCTCCCGGGCCATGTTGGAAGGGATGGCAAAACCTATGCCCATGTATCCTCCCGAACGAGAGAAGATGGCAGTATTGATACCGATCAATTCTCCCCGCACATTCACCAGCGCCCCACCGCTGTTCCCCGGATTGATAGCGGCATCGGTCTGGATGAAGTCCTCGTAATCGGCTATGCCCACGTTGGCCCTCCCGGTGGCAGAGATTATGCCCGCAGTAACCGTTTGGTTGAGACCAAAGGGGTTGCCTATAGCCAGGACCCACTCCCCCACCCGTAGCTTGTCCGAATCGCCCCAGGGTATCGTGGGCAGGTGGTCACCGGGGATCTTGACCACCGCCACATCGGTCCGCGGATCGGTAGCCACTACCCTTCCCTTGAATTCCCTCTTGTCTCCCAGAAGCACCCTGATCTCGCTCGCCTTTTCCACCACGTGATTGTTGGTGATAATATAGCCGTCCGGGCTCACTATCACCCCCGATCCCAGACTTTGCTCCCGCCGTTCCCGGGGAAACCTGAACTCTCGAAAGAAATCCTGCCCGAAGAAGCGCCGGAAAAAGGGATCTTCGAAAAAGGGAGACAATGGTTCTTCCCGGTATCGGATCACCTTGGTAGTGCTTATGTTCACTACCGCAGGCTTGGTGGCCTGGGCCACTTCCACGAAGGCTGCCCCAATCCCGCCCGGTTCCAAGGGTAGATCCGACCTGCGAGGGGCGGAGTAAGTAGGACTGAACGGGAAACGGTGAATGTTGGCTGCGAGCAACAGACCGATTAGCATCCCCACCAATAGGACCAAGACGATCAAGGTCCGGGGAGGAATCCATTCTCTCTTCCACCAAGCGGACATGCTATCTCCTCCTAACTCCTTCTTGCTATCTCTTCATTTTAGCTTTTTACCCATCCTATCCCTGGCGACGACGAAAGGTCAATCCATCCCTCTCCCGGTCCACCTCGATCGAATCTCCCTCCCTGAATTCCCCCCGCAGCAATTTGAGCGCGAGCGGATCCTGAACGAGTCGCTGGATGGCCCTCTTGAGAGGACGCGCCCCGTAGGCCGGGTCGTAGCCTTGCTGGGCGAGGTATTCGCGGGCCGCATCGGTCAGGAACAGCTCGATTTTCCTCTCTGCCAGCCGCCGGCGCAGGTTCTTGAGCTGGATCTCCACGATCTGCTTGATCTGCTCCAGGGACAAGGAATGGAAGATTACGATCTCGTCGATCCGATTCAAGAACTCCGGGCGGAACTGGGCCCGCAAGGCCTCCATGACCCTCCTCCGCATCTCCTCTTCCTCTCTCTCTCCCAGTTCTTGAATCCACTGGCTACCGACATTGGAAGTCATGATGAGGATGGTATTCTTGAAGTCGACCGTCCTTCCGTGTCCATCGGTTAGGCGACCATCGTCCAGGATCTGCAATAGCAAGTTGAAAACATCCTGATGAGCCTTCTCGATCTCATCGAAGAGAACCACCGAATATGGTTTCCGCCTCACCGCCTCGGTGAGGTATCCGCCCTCCTCGTAGCCCACATATCCGGGAGGAGCCCCGATGAGCCGAGAAACGGTATGGCGCTCCATATACTCGGACATATCGATCCGGATCATCGCCCTCTCGTCGTCGAAAAGGAATTCGGCCAAGGCGCGAGCCAGCTCTGTCTTTCCCACCCCGGTAGGACCCATGAAGATAAAGGAGCCAATAGGACGATTCACATCTTGAAGGCCGGCCCGGGCGCGGCGAACTGCGTTGGAGACTGCCCTAATCGCTTCCTCTTGGCCCACCACTCGCTGCCTGAGTTTCTCCTCCATATTGAGGAGCTTAGCGGTTTCTCCTTCCATCATCTTGGAAACCGGGATCCCAGTCCATTTGGAGACGATCTCGGCTATGTCCTCCTCGTCTACCTCTTCCTTCAGCATCTTCTGGTCCTTCTGAAGCTCCATCAGACGCTCGTTAGCCTGGGAAAGCTCCCTCTGCAGGGAAGAGATCACACCATAGCGAATCTCCGCCACCTTTTCCAGGTTCCCCGCCCGTTCGGCTGCCTGTTCTTGAGTCCTCGCCTGCTCGATCTTCTCCTTAATCTCCCGAATGCGCTGTATCACTTCCTTCTCCGCCTGCCAGCGGGCCTTGAGGGTGGATGATCTCTGATTCAGCTCCGCCAACTCCGAATCCAGCCTCTGTAGGCGCTCCTGCGAAGCTGGATCGTTCTCCTTGCGAAGGGCTTGCCTCTCTACCTCCAGCTGGCGGATCTTTCGCTCCACCTCGTCTATCTCGGAAGGCATGGAATCGATTTCGATCCGCAGTTTGGAGGCAGCTTCGTCTATCAGATCGATCGCTTTATCCGGGAGGTAGCGGTCGGAGATATACCGATGCGAGAGAACGGCCGCAGCAACCAGAGCCGAGTCTTTAATCCTCACCCCGTGATGGACTTCGTATCTTTCCTTCAACCCTCGAAGGATCGAGATGGTCTCCTCCACCGAAGGTTGATCGACGAGAATAGGTTGAAAGCGGCGCTCCAGGGCGGCATCCTTCTCGATATGCTTCCGATACTCGTTGAGCGTGGTCGCCCCTACGGCGCGCAACTCCCCGCGAGCCAGGGCGGGCTTGAGCATGTTGGAGGCATCCATCGCTCCCTCCGCCGCCCCCGCCCCTACCAAGGTGTGAAGCTCGTCGATGAAGAGAATGATCCGACCCTCGGCCTGAGTGATCTCCTTCAAGACCGCCTTGAGTCGATCTTCGAACTCGCCCCGGTACTTGGTTCCGGCGATCAAGGCTCCCAGATCCAGGGCCAGGACTCGTTTATCTTTAAGCGTCTCCGGAACATCGCCATTGGCTATCCTTTGCGCCAAGCCCTCGGCAATAGCGGTTTTGCCCACCCCCGGTTCACCAATGAGAACGGGGTTGTTCTTGGTGCGCCGCGAAAGTACCTGGATCACTCGGCGGATTTCCTCGTCCCTACCAATCACTGGATCGAGCTTGCCCTGGCGCGCCAGTTCAGTGAGGTCCCGCGTATATCGTTGCAGAGCCTGGTACTTATCCTCGGGTGTCTGGTCGGTTACCCGTTGTCCTCCGCGGATCTCCACCAGGGCGCGGTAGATATCGTCCTTGCTGACCCCCGCCTCCTGCAGCACCGACGCGGCTGCATGGTGATCGTCCGAGGCCAGACCGAGGAGTAGATGCTCGGTGCTGACATATTCGTCCCGGAGACGAGCTGCCTCCTCCCAAGCAGCGGACAGGGTCTTCTCCAGGGAAGGAGTAATGTAGATCTGACCCAAGGGGGTACCCGTGGTCCGCACCTGAGGGATTTTCTGGAGTTCTCGGTCAAGCCCAGCCTCCAGTTGCCGCGGACTTACTCCGATCTTTTGGAGGATGGGAACCACCAGTCCGTCCTGTTGTTGGATCAGGGCCATCAGCAAATGAGCGGTGTCGACTTGCTGATGACTCATCTTCACCGCTATGTTCTGAGCATCCTGCAAAGCCTCTTGGGCCTTCACGGTCAACTTGTCAAGACGCATGGATCACTACTCCTTAGGCTTGAAATTTAAGCGTTTGTTATAATATACCAGCCTTGCCAGCAAATATCCACCCCTAATCTGGCCTCTGAGGGAGGGAAAAAAACCAGGGGAAACTTCCCCTCTCCGTAGAGTGAAGGCCTTTTTTATAATTCACCACTTTTCCCTATCTGTGATATAAAGAACGGCATGCTTCAGTTGTTCACTCCCTCAGAGAGGAGATGCTCGCACCATGTCCAGAGTTTCCGCAATGGAAGGGACATCGACCCAGGAATCGCTGCTGGAAGGCTTGGGCCGAGGGAAGGCACAGGCAATAGTGGTGGCCAAGGTAAAAATGGGGGTCAGTCTGCTCCACGCCCTGGAGGAAATCGCGCGCCGGGAAAACATCCAAGCCGGCATCATCCTCTCCGGGGTGGGAGCCCTGAGATCCGCCACCTTTCGTAACCTCAGGGAATTTCCCTCGGAGTTTCCGGTTCAGCCCAAAAACCGGCTCTATTTCCGTCGGGAACAGCCTCTGGAAATCCTATCCCTCTCCGGCCACATATCCCGCGACGAAAAGGGAGAACCCCAGGTCCATGCTCACTTCTCCGCGTCGGCAGTGGAGGGAGACACCATAGTCGCTTTTGGCGGTCACTTGACCGACGATGCCACCACCTATGTAAAAGTGGTAGTGGCCATCGCCGTTCTCTCCGATATCTCCATGGTCACCGAGGTCGAGCCCGCAACCAAGTCCCCCGACCTGGTGATAAAGGAATGAAACCCACATGGAAGAGCAGCTGGCACCCGAGATATCGGTCGATCAACGGCTCCCCTGGGAGAATTACCAAAGTCTGATCGAGGCCGTCTCCAGCAGTCTGGCCCTTCAAGAGGTAATTCAACGCCTGGCAGATGGGGTGGTCAAAGACCTGGGCTATCCAGCTTGCTATGTAAACCTTTATCACCCGGAGGAAGACAGTCTTTCCATCGTGGGATTTGCCCCCCGCGGCAAGCTCCTGGCAGCCGCCGAAAAAATGCTCCGCTTGCAGGTGGACCGCGTTCGCTTTCCCTTTACGCCCGAGAAAAGCTCTCTTTACGCTCGGATCTTTCGGGGCGAGGAATTCGTGATCCGTGAATACAGCGAATTGGTAAGTCCACAGATACCGGAATCGGTAGCTCATGCCTCCCAGAGAGTCTTCGGAGTGCGGTGCATTCTGGTCGTCCCCCTTCGCACCAAGGAGGAGTTGCTGGGGGTATTCCTAGTTGGCTCGGCTAAAGAGGATTTTTCCGGTCTCGAGCGAGAAACCCTGAGAGCCATAGCTCGCCATGCCTCGATCGCTATGGAGAAGGCACTCCTCTACCAGAATCTGGAGCGGGCCAAGGCTGAAGCCGAGGCTATGGCGGAAATCGCCCAGGATTTGTCGACTTCGCTGGATCTGCGTCGGACCCTGCGCAAGATCTCGCATTACGCTCGCAAGCTCTGTCAGGCCGACATGTCACTCGTCGCTCTTTACCACAAAGACCACGGGTACGCCACGATCACTGACTCCGATGGGGCCAGGACCGAAGTCTATCAGAACCTCAGGATCTATCCGGGGAGGGGAATCGGGGGAAAGGTATTGGAAACCGGTCGCTCCTGGATGACCGATGACTTCTTGCACGACTCCCGCTTGAGTGGTGATTACCAACGCGAAGCAAAAGCAGAGGGGGTACGATCCGTCCTAGCGGTTCCCATAATGTCGCAACAGGAAGTCGCCGGTATCCTATGGGTAGTGAACCGCTCCCCATCCCCTTTCCGACCACAACACCAGAGAGTGCTGCAAAAGCTCGCTGCTCAGGCCGGCATAGCCATTCTCAATGCCAAGCTGTTCGAAGAATCGCGGGAAGCACTGCACAGACAAAAGACGCTGGTAGAGATCGTGGCGGCTATCAATTCCTATCATGAGTCCCAGGAGATCCTGTCCGTCATCTCTCGATCCGCGGCCGAATTCTGTGGCGGCGATGCAGCAGCCGTTTTCGGCCTCAGCGAGCAGGGGTGTCTCACCCTCCTCGGTGGGTACAATCTCTCCCCCGATTTTGCCAACTGGATTGAAGAGGCCCAAATCAGCCCCGAGGAAGCTGCTATCTCCAAAGCCTTCATTTCCGGATTTCCAGTGGAGGTATTCGACCCCTCCATCGAACCGGTCCTCTCTTCCAAGCTCTTGAACCTGCTGCGAAAGGAGGGGCTGCAAACCTTCATAACCATGTCTTTAGCGCGCACCGGCAAGACCATTGGCGCCCTGTCCGTATTCCGCCGAAGCCTGCAGCATTTCGGGTCGGAGCAGATCAACCTGCTGAATACCCTGAGCCAGCATGCTGCGGTTGCCTTGGAAAGGAACTTCCTCTACCGGGAGATGAAGGACCGCAACGACCGCCTCGCCCTCCTGGGCGAAATAGCCAAAGGTCTCGCCTCCAGCTTGGATTCGGAATTGATCTACCGCTCTCTCATCGAAAAGCTGGTCCCGCTCCTCCACTTTCAGGGCGTGTACCTCTACCTTTTCCAGGGAGAAAATGATTGCTTCCTCATTCGCTCCCTCTACCAGGAACAGTCGCTCCCCAGCCTCCAAGCCGAACGGACGATGCTGGCCGCGGAGACTCCAGCCAGCATTGCCTTCTTTGCCCGGAAGCCCTTCCTGGTCAAAGATACTCGGCAATCGGACCTTGCTTTGCTGAACGAGCTCAAGGAACTGGGCGCGGCGGGCATCACGTCCGTCCTCTATGTCCCTATCCTCGCCGAGGAAAATCCCTTGGGAGTCCTGGCCTTCACCGCAACCGATTCTCCCGGGTTCCACCGGCCTCAGATAGCCCTCCTCAACGACCTTTCTCCCTACTTGGCCCTGGCGCTCAAGAATGCCCGGCTTTACTCCGACCTGAAACAGACGATGAACCAACTGAATCGTGCGCAGGAGCAGGTGATGCAGGCGGAGAAACTGAAGGTATTGGGAGAAATGGCCTCCGGGGTGGCTCATGATTTCAACAATCTTCTGGCCACCATCCTGGTCAGGGCTGAAATCATGGAACGGTGCTCTACCGATCCTCAGGTTCAGGAATGGGCGAGGGTCATTCAAAAGACGGCCCTCGATGGAGCCGAAACCGTGAGGCGATTACGCTCCTTCTACCGTCAGGTGGAAGAGGACGAACGGATAAGCCTGGATCTCAACCAGTTGATCCTGGAGGCGATCCACCGTACCGAACCCAAGTGGAAGGACGAAGCCCAGGCCAGCGGGATCGTAATCCAGTTCGAAACCCAGCTAGCCCCCTTGGGACCTATCCTGGGCAACCCAGGCGAGCTGCACAATGTCTTCATCAACCTCATCTTCAACGCCATCGAAGCCCTTCCCCAGGGAGGGAAAATCACCATCTCAACCAGCCTCCGCGACCAGGGGTCGCCCGCGGAAGCGGTGGAGGTAGCGATAACGGACAATGGAGTGGGGATGTCGGAGCAGGTACTGCGCCAGGCTTTCGATCCCTTCTTCACCACCAAGGGTCCTAATGGCTCTGGCTTGGGTCTACCGGTCTCCCGGGGCATCATCGAGCGACACGGGGGGGAGATTTCCATTCGCTCCGCTCCAGGGATCGGTACCACGGTCCTAGTTCGCCTCCCCTCCTCCACGGCACCCCTGCAGAAGAAAAAGAAGGATCAGCCCCTTTTCGACCTCCCTCCCCTCCGCATCCTGGTCATCGAGGACGAGCAGGAGCTGGCTCAGGGACTCCAGAAAATGCTCACCCTGCTGGGACACCAGGTGGATCTGGCCTCCGGGGGCCAGGAAGGCCTCCATCTCTTCGCGGAGAAGAGGTACGACCTCGTTTTCACCGACCTGGGAATGCCCGACCTTACCGGGATAGAGGTAGCTCGCTCCCTGTGCGCCTCCAGTCCCCTGACCCCGGTCCTCCTCATAACTGGATGGGGTGATCAGTTGGATCCAAACCAGCTGAGGAAGGAAATCGGGATTCGGGCGGTGATTCCGAAGCCCTTCCGGATGGGCGACATCCTCCAAGCCATCCAGGAATGCTTCCTCCCTCCTTCTTGAGTCCCTTCCAAATCACCTCGCCCCTCCCCTGGGGAAAAGGATGCCTTGCTGACCCGGACTGCCCTGACCTCTGATTGGAAACGATCGGCCTGAAGACGGAGTGGCCAAGAGGAGTCAAAAGGCAAGGTTCTGACAGAGGATGGTTCCGAACAGCTCCCGGGGGCGGTTGAAATAGCCTATTTCTAGGGCCGGAAACTCTCGACGCAGAAGGCGAAGCAGATTGCGGATTCCGAGGGGGGATCGGTGTCGCTGGGGCACGATCCGAAGGTAAAGATCGGGATCGATGGAGAGGTTGCGCATTTGCACCATGTTCAATCCGGTAGCCTCCACCAGCTTCAGCAGTCCCTCCACCTCCTCTTCCTCGTCACTCACCCCGGGGAAAACGAGGAGGTTGATGGAGACGAACGCACCTTGTTCTTTGCCGCGCAGGATCGATTCCTCCACTTGGGTAAGGCCGAAACCTCGGGGTCGGAAGTAAGCCGAGTATAGGGAGGACCGGGTGGAGTTGAGGCTTATCCGAATCGAGTCCAACCCAGCCCGGCACAGCCTCTCCACCGCGGCGGGATCGCTGCCGTTAGTGTTGAGATGGATCGTTCCCCGATCGGTTCGGGCCCTGATTTCGCGGATGGATCTTTCCAGTAAAGAGGCCTGGAGCAAGGGTTCACCCTCGCATCCCTGGCCGAAACTCACGATCCCTTGGGCGGCCACAGATAGGTGATGGACGGCTATTTCCACGATTTCCTCCACCGTGGGTACGAAATCGATTCGTTCCTGGGAGGCGGGGCAGCAATCGGAGGGCTGGAGAGAAAGACAGCCGAGACAGCTGGAGTTGCAAGTGGGAGAGGTAGGGAGAGGAGCCTCCCAGCGAGCAAGGAAAAGGTTTTTGGCCGCCAGACAGTGATATTCCAGAGCACAGCGCGCGAGCTGTCTCAAGAGCCTGTTGGCAGGAGAGGAGGAGAGGCGGATTTCTATCTGCCTCACTACTATCCGGTCGTCGTAATGCCTGCTTTCCCAATGGTCTACCGGATCGGTCCTGACCGCGGCGGCTACCAGTCCTTCTTCTCTCCATCCCAAGGCAGTGTAGGACCACAAGGGCAATGTCCTCGCCTTCTTGGAGGGCATGGCAGCAGGTAAAAAGGTCCGAGTGTATCCGGGGGGGAGAAAGGCCGAAACCGCCAGCCCGCGAAGTCTTCGATCCCCCCGCGAGGCCAATCGGGTAGTAACGAACTGGCCCCGGGCCGGGTCGTATCCACATCCCTCCCGTTCCGGAAGGAAGAAAAGACGAGACCCTTCGGGCAGGGGTATCAGTTCCTCCTCGGGAACCCTAACCCATCGATGTCCGGACCGACCGGCCATCTCCAGGTAGGGATGGTCGTATATCCTTCCCTGCCGGTCCGCAAAGACCGACCTTGCCATTCCTCTCTCGCTTCTCCAGCAGGCACTCCGCTCAATCCGGTCCCTTTCGCTCAGTTTGGTAGGACCTCCCTCACTCGGAGGCCCGTGCAGGAGCGACCTGCTGAATTTGCTTTGTCTTCATCCTTCGTATCAGCTCCGAGTAGGAAGAGGAAGAAAGGATCCTAGCGAACTGGTTTCGGTAGTTGTTGACCAGGCTCACTCCCTCGATGGATACATCGAAAATCAGCCACTGGTCTCCCTTCTTTCGCATCCGGTAGCTGATCGGAACCTCCACCTCCCGTTCGGTAACTATAACGGTATCCACGGTAGCGTAATCGCCCTCGATCTTCTCTCCCTGATAGAGGATCTTCTCGTTCTTGTATGCCTCGATCTTTCCCATATAGGAGCGTTCCAGAAGATCGCTGAACAAGGAAACGAACTCCTTTCTCTCCTCGGGCGTCCTCTCTGCCCAATATATGGAGAGTGAGCGCTTCGCCATCTCCTCCCAATCGAATCGCTCATCCGCGATCTTGCGCAGCATCTTCCGCCTTTCGCCGGCTTTGGATCTGTCTTTCAGCTTCGGATCCTTCAGGACTTGCAGGATCCGATCGGTGCTTTGCCTGATGAGCTCGGTCGGCTCCCCTGCCAGGGCAGCGGAGTAAATCGACAGCAGCAAGGCCACGGGGAGGACGACCCCTCCCCATTTCCGGCGGCAATGGCACGACCTCACTTTATCCCCCCCTTTTCCAAGTGCGCCCATTACGTTCACTGGCTCCTCAAATATTCGCCGGTAGCCTGAACCAGGTTGGCCCAGGCCATCTTCTCGTTGTAGATCGACCTATAATAATCTGCCTTGATCCGCGCATATGCCGCTACTGCTTCAGCCAGGTCCCTGGCCTCTCCTATACCGAGGTCGTAGTTGGCAGCAGCCGCGACCATCCACTTTCGGGCATTGAGGTAACCCTCTTCCAGGGATTTGATATTCTTTCTTGCCTCTACCAGCTCCTGATAGGCCTTGGCCACCTGAAGGGGGATCCCCATTTCAGCCTGTTCCTGGAGGGACTTGGCCTTGTAGTATTCCGCCTTGGCCTCGTCTATCCTTCCCGAGGTTAGGCCAAAGTTGATCCCTACCTTGAGTCCGAGAAAGATCCCCCCCCATTGGTGATACAAGGGATCGTACACGAAGGGGTTCTTCACCCACGATCTGTTGCTGGCGGCTGCCGCCGAGTAATAACCCCCCAGAAAGATCTGGGGAAAAAGATCGGCGTAGGCAGAATCGATCAGCTCCTTCCTGGCCAGAACTCCCTCCCGGGCCTGGGAGAACTCGGGCCGAAGCTGTCTTGCCCTGACGAAATAGGAATCCAGTGGTTCCAGCGGAGCATCCTGGTAGATCAGCTTCTTATCGGCTATATCCAGCTCCACGCCCGACCCGTACCCGAGGGTCCCCCTCAGGGCCTCCTTTGCCAGGGCTATCCCTTTTTCACTCTCATGCAGGGCCTTGTCTGCCTCTGCCACATAGGCCTTCAACTTGAAGACGTCCAATTCGCTCGCCCCGGACCCTCCTTCCTCAATCTTTTCTTCCAGGGCCTGCAGGTGCCCCTCCAGCAGATCTTTGATCTCCAGGATGTGGTTGCGAACCGTCTTGGCCAATAGAAGACCAAAATACAATTCCTTGGTGCGAAGGATGATGTCGCCCTTCTTCTGATTCACCTTGGCCGTGGCATATTGGATTCCGTGGTGTGCAGCTTCTCGCAGGCTGGAGATCTTGCCGAAGGTGTACAGGGGTTGAACCAGGGAAACATCTGCTCGACCGAAAATCCCATCTATGTGCAGATCGGTCTGGCGGTCCGGGGAGTAGATCTGGTCACCGCGAGCCCGGTTGGATGGACCGGCAATCCCGAGCAGCTCTATCTGAGGCCAGAGGGCTGCGTCGGCCTGCCTTTTCTTGCCTTGATAAAACTCCACATCGTACTGCGTCTCGCGGATCTCGGGGCTGAACTCCAGAGCCTTCTGGATCGCCTGGTCCAGGGTCAGTACTACCCTCTCTTCGGCCCCCACCGCGGCGGCCCCAAAAACAAGCATCATCACGGTCAGCAGCCGGACCAGTTGGGTAGCTCCCTTGATGGCCCGTAATGCATCCGTCATCTCCCTTCCCTCCCCGAAGGCATCATCCTCCATTTCCGCCCTACTTTCAAACCTTACCGTAGATGTACTTGGCCAGCAGCTCTTCCAGGTCCACCGGCGGTTCGGTCTCCCGGATCCATCCCCCCGATTCCAGGAATCTCTCCGATCCCCCGGGGGAAAGGGAGATGTACTTTTCCCCCATCAGCCCCTTGGTCTTGACCGAGAGGATGGCATCCTCTTGGATTCTGATATCCGGTCTCAACTGAAGGGTCAGCTTGGCCTGGTAGTTATCCAAGTCGATAGACTTGACCCGCCCTACCTCCACTCCTGCAATCTCCACCACCGATCCCTTCTTCAGGCCACCCGTGTTGGGCAGCTTTGCATAAAGGAGATAGCCTTCCTTCCCTATCACCTCCATTTTCCCCAAGCGGATGGAGAGAAATGCCAGACAAATCAATCCGGCCAGCACGAACATGCCCACCGTAGTCTCCAGATCTAACCTTTTCATCAAACCCTCCCTACCTCCTTCCCTCACCGGCACTCGATAGGACCCTCGATAGCTCCCGATATGAACTGGGCCACCACTGGGTGCCGAGACCCCTGGATCTCGGCCGGGGTCCCCACCTCAACGATTCGGCCCTCGTTCAGGAGTGCCACCCGGTGGACGATCTCAAAGATCTTCGGTATCTCGTGCGTGACGATTATCCCGGTAAAGCGCAGCCTCTCGTAAGAGGACCGAATGAGGCGGTGGATCAAGCTAGTTGTGATCGGATCGAGACCAGTGGTGGGCTCGTCGAACAGCATGATTTCAGGATCCATGATCAGGGCCCTGGCCAGGGCCACCCTTTTTTTCATCCCCCCGCTCAGCTCGGCCGGATACTTATCTTCCGTTCCTGCCATCCCTACCTGTTCCAGAACCTGGAGGACCTTCTCGCGAATCTGCTCCTCTTTCATCTTCGCCTTTTCTCGAAGCGGAAAGGCCACATTCTCGAAAACGCTCAGGGAGTCGAACAGGGCGCCACCTTGGAAGAGAAATCCGAATCGGGTCCGCAGCTGCTCCAGCGCTTGGCCCCGCAGCTGGAAGATGTCCTGCCCGTCTATGATCACTTCACCTCGATCAGGACGCATCAGCCCTATAATGTGTTTCAGGAGGACGCTCTTTCCGAAGCCGCTCATCCCGATGAGGGCCATTATCTCCCCCCTCTCCACCCGCAGGGATACGCCCCGGAGGACCTCCTGGCCATTGAAGGATTTGTGAAGATCCCGAACCTCGATCATTTCGCTCTCACACCATCAGCGAGCTCAGGAAGTAATCCCAACCCAGAATCAGGACCGAGGAGAGGACCACCGCCTCCGTGGTGGCCTTGCTCACCCCTTCCGCGCCGTATCCGGTGAAAAATCCCTTGTAGCTGCAAACCCAGGTAACGATCACTCCAAACGATAAGGACTTGTAAAGACCGTCCAGGATATCCTCCAAATCCACCAGGTTTCTCATCTCTCCCCAATAGACACCAGCTCCCAAACCCAGCATCTTCACCCCCACCACATATCCCCCATAGATGCCGACTACATCGAAGATAGAAGCCAGAAGCGGAAACGCAATCAGGCCCGCCAAGAGGTTAGGAGCGATCAGGTACCTATAGGGATTTAGCGCCATTGCCTCCAGGGCATCGATCTGTTCGGTCAAGCGCATGATTCCGATCTCGGCGGCCAGGGCCGAGCCAGCTCTTCCGGTGACCATGAGGGCGGAAAGGACGGGGCCCAACTCTCGCAGGAGGGACAAGGCGATGGCTGGCCCCAGCATGGCCTCGGCCCCGAACCTCTTCAGGGTGTAGAACAGCTGAAGGCCCAAGGCCATGCCGGTAAAGGCGCCAGTGAGAATGATGATGAGGGTGGATTTCACCCCGATAAACCGGATTCTCCTGACTACTTGATCGAAACGCACGGGGGGGACAAGCGCCCAAAATAGATTGATCCCCAAGAAAACGACCATCTTTCCCATCCCTCGCAGCAGCCGGATGGCTGCCGCCCCCAGTCTCCTGATCCAGCTAAAGATCATGCCCTGTTCTCCTCCAGGGGAAGCAGCCTTGCCCCCTGCGGTTCCATCTGGGTGAGAAAGAAACTTGCCTTCATCCCCTTTTTGTGAAAGGCATTTACCATGGCCTCCCCGATGGCCCGGGCCTTACTCGGATCGTCCGTTATGCTGAAGAGACTAGGGCCGGCCCCAGAGAGCGACACGCCCTTGGCCCCCTTCCCCATCGCCGCCTCCTTGGCCTCCAGAAATCCAGGTATGAGCTTGGACCTCAGCGGTTCTATCACCCGGTCGTCGATGGACCGGGAGAGGAGATCCAAATCCTGGCGAAGGAAGGCGGCGACGATGGCACAACTGTTGGCCAGGTTGGCAACAAAGCCTTCCAAAGGGATCCTTCGGGGAAGGATGGAGCGCGCCTTCCTGGTCAGAACCTCGAGCTCGGGACGGACCAGAACGATCCACGCCTCGGGGATCGTCCCCAGCGGGACCACCTCCAGCGGCGAGGTGGATCGGGTAAGGGTAGCACCCCCGAGCAGGGAAGTGGCCGTGTTGTCGGCAAAGAATCCGCCGCTCACGCAGGCCTCGGCCACGGTGGCAGCGTGGATCAATTGGTAGTTGTCCAGGGGGCATCCATAAAGGAAGTTGGTAGCGTAGGCAGCGGCCACCGCGCTGGCAGCACTGCTTCCCAGTCCGGAAGCGGGTGGAATCTGCTTGTGCAGGAACAGCTCTACCCCCTCCTCGCATCCTATCATCTCCAGGGTCCTCGCCGCCGCGATGCCAGCAGTGTTCTTGTCTGGATCCGAGCTCAGGCGCCAACTAGTTCCGGCAACGCCGCAAATTCGCACCCCCATCGCGGATCTTTTTCTGACCTCCACGATGTCACCCATGCCCTGGATGGCCATCCCCAGGACGTCGAATCCAGGACCTATGTTGCCGATGCTGGCCGGGGCATACGCCTTGACCTTTTCCAACCTTGTTCCCTTTCTACGGCCGCGGGCAGGCCAGTTGGCCAAGCCTCTTCTAGCCATCTGGCCTTAGGCGTTATTTGCTTGACAATGTCGATTCGGGAGCGCAAAGGCCCCGCCGGCTTCGCCGACCTAATTTAGCCGAGCCGACGCGGAAAGTCAAATTAGCGGGGGCTCTAGAGGCATGGACCAGCGAGATCGAGGCCCGAGGTTGCTGAATTCAGCCTCGCCGGACCGACTCGAAGGCCGGTTCCAAAAGCTTGAAAGCCCGGTTGAAGCGGGCCTGGGCTCGGATATAGATCCGATGCAGGCCGGGGTCAGGGTAGCAACACTCTTCCCTTCTCTCCTTCACCATGATCGCTACCGCTTCCTCCAGTCCGCTGTAAAGACCTATACCTAAAGAAGCCATGATGGCTGCTCCCAGGGCCGACGCCTCCTCCACCGAAGGCTTCAGGACGGGTACTCCCAGGATGTGGGAGATCATTCTCCTCCAAGAATGGAACCGAGAGCCTCCCCCTCCCAGCACCACTTCCCTCACCGGAAGCCCCAGCGACTGCATCCGGTCCGCGATGTTCCGGAAAATGTAGCCGAGGGATTCCATGAAGGCCCGGACCAGGTGGGGAAAACGGTGATGGTAGTTCAGGCCGAAAGCGATCCCGCCCGGGGGGGAGCCCTTCAATACCGTCGAGCCTGCCAGCGTGAAAAAGGGGAGGAATAGCAGGCCCTCGCATCCGGGCGCCACCTGATCCACCAGGCCATCCAGATCGGGGAAGAATCGCGGGGCCTCGAGGGGGGAACAAAACCCGTCCCGGAGCCACTGAAGGAGCCTTCCGGCATCGGCCGTGATCCCAGTTTGCACGAAACCATAGGGGAGGAGACACTTACAATCCAGCATTCCCCGAGGATCCAAAACATACCTGGTGGTGAAGGCCCGGAGAGCAGCACCGGTCCCGATATTTCCTCCCAACCTGCCCTCTCGGATGGCCCCTAATCCTACCTGGCTCATGCACCCGTCATCCCCTCCCGCCACCACCGCCGTTCCCTCTTCCAGATTGAATTCGGAGGCAATTTCCTTGGAGAGGCAACCCACCAGGCTGGCATCGTCCACCAATAAGGGAAGCTGATCTCTCCTGATCCCAGCCAGCTCCAGCAACTGGTCGTCCCAATCCAACGATTGCAACGAGAAGAGCATGGAGGTCTGACCGAGGGACTTGTCCACCACGAATTTCCTCAACAGTCGGTACAAAAGGTAGTCCTTGGGAGAAACCATCACCTTGGCGGCCTTTCTGAGCGTCCCCGGGCGATGGCGACCGAACCATATCAGCTTGGGGAGGGTGTCTCCCCAGCCCGGAACCCCGGTCCGCGAATAGAGATCCATCTCACTGGGCGGGCGAAGTCGCGAGGCACGCCCATCCCTCCAGGTTATGAGAGGGGTCAGGGGGCGATCCCTGTGGTCCAGGAGCAGGAGAGAACCCTTGGTCGCACTCAAGCCCAAGGCGCGAATGTATTTAGCCGATGGGCCACGAGAAGAGCACTCCCTTACCACCTCGCGCGTACGGAGCCAGATCTCCTCCGGATCCATTTCGCTGTAACCGGGCCGCGGGGACCGGTCGACGACGGCACGACTGGATTGAGCCACCGGATTTCCCTGCTGGTCGAAAAGGACCGCCTTTATGTGGGTCGTTCCCACATCAACCCCTAAGAGATATACCTTTTCGCCCTGCTTTTTCACCCAGCTAATTCCCCCCTTGCCTCTCCCACGCTTCTGGATTGATCAGAAACCTGGGCCTCCTTCCCTCCAGGGCATCCAGGACATTCTGAGCAGTTATTCGACCCATCTCGGCCAGGGCTTCGTAGGTGTGCGCCCCCATGTGCATGGTGGTCACCAATCCCTCTACCGAGAGGAGTGGGCTTCCCACTGGGGGCTCAACCGAATAAACATCGGTGGCAGCTCCGGCGATCCATCCCTGCCCCAAAGCTCTAGCCAGAGCCGCCTCTTCTACCACCTTTCCCCGGGAGAGGTTTATGAGGTAAGCGGTGGGCTTCATCATCTGCAATCTACGCTCCTCTATGAGCCCCTCGGTCTCCGGAGTCAGGGGACAGTGCAAGCTCACGAAGTCGGAGCGGGAAAGGAGATCGTCCAACGCCAGCGCCTCTATCCCCTCTTCCCTCAGGAATTCTCCATCCATCTGGATATCGTAAGCTAAGACTCTCATGCTCAGGGCCCTGGCCTTGCGGGCTACAGCGCGTCCTATCCGACCCAATCCCACAATTCCGAGGACCTTTCCGGCCAATTCCACCCCGATGCATTGTCCCCATTTTCCCGCCTTCACCTGCCTATCCGCATAAGGTATGCGGCGGGCCGCGGCTAACATCAATCCAATGGCAAGTTCTGCCACCGCGTTGGTGTTGGCCCCCGGGGCGTTGCAGACCATTATTCCCCGCTCGGTAGCCAACTTCAGATCGATGTTATCGGTCCCCACGCCATGGACCGAGATTACGCGCAGTAGAGAACTCCCTTCCAGTACTTTGGCTGGAACCTTCTCCCCTCCCACGATCATGGCGGATACGCCTTGGGCCAGACAAGCATAATCCTCCTCGGTGGGCGGACGATGGTATGGGTTCCAGACCAGCTCGTACGCCTCCGGCGAGAACATCTGGAGCGGCTCCTTGGCGATCTTGCCGAAAGTCCGGGCAGTGATCAGGATCTTCTTCTTCACCTCGCTCCTCCTTGCTTCGCTTCTGTCGTGTGACCTTGGAGCGCGAGCTGCTGCAGGCTCTCCCACCCCCTCACCGCATCTTGGTAAAGATCCCTGAACAGGGAATAGAGGGCGCGGTATTGGCATCCCGTTTCCTCTCGAGGGCGGAGAACTGCAGCTACCTGAATCCTTTCCCGGGCCGCCATAAGGTCGGAAATCATCCCTAAACCCAGGCCGGCCATCACTGCCGCCCCCAGGGCAGAGGTCTCGGTCGCCTGCGGGAGCATGACTTCCCGCCCCAGAATGTCGCACATTATCTGTCTCCACAAGCAGGAGCGGACGAACCCACCGGTGAAGCGGATCTCCTCGGCCCTCCCACCGATCTCCTCCATGGCCTCGAATACCCGTCTCATCTGAAAGCCCAAGCCCTCCATCACTGCACGGGCGAAGTGGCCCCGATGGTGGTGAGAGCCTATTCCTACAAAGGAAGCCCTCGCCTCCCGCCGCCAGTTGGGCGACCTCTCCCCGGTCAGGTAGGGCAGGAAGATGAGACCTTCCGCGCCAGCCGGGACCGAAGCTGCCCACTGGTCCAGCAGCCGAAAACGGTCCGCCCGGGTCCTCCCTCCTTTCAGGCCCCTTCCCCAGAAGCTATCCCAGAACCATTGCAGGACCATCCCCCCATTGTTGACCCCTCCCAGTACCCAGAGATCCTCCTTGAGGACATAACACCAAGTCCTCTGGGCAGGGCACAGCCGCGGGCGATCCAGGATCATGCGGAGGATACCACCGCTTCCTATGCTCAGATTCAATTGTCCGGGGGCGATCACCCCCGCTCCCACATTGGACAGAGGACCGTCTCCTCCCCCGGCAAAGAGGGGAGTGCCTTCCAACAACCCAATAGCCTTCGCAGCTTCGCGACGGATTCCACCCAGCAGAGCCTGAGGAGGAACGGCCTCGGGCAGACGCCCTTCCGCTAAGCCCGCGATCTTGCAAGCCTCCGGGTCCCACTTCAGCTCATGGATATTGAAAAGACCGCTCGCGGAGGCCAGGATAAAGTCAGTGCGGTAAGGCCCTCCCGCCAGGTAATGTGCCACATAATCCTTCAGGGAGAGGAACTTGTAGGTCTTCTCAAAAAGGAGAGGCAATTCTTCCTTGATCCAGAGGATCTTAGCGGGAAGATACATAGAGTTGTTGCGGCACCCCGTGCGCTGATACAGGTTGGCCTCGCGATGCGCCTTTTCGATCCGGTCTGCCTGGGCTCCAGCCCGGTTATCGCACCATTGAATGACTGGAAGCAACGGCCTCCCCTGACCATCCACGGCCAAGACCGTATAGAGGACCCCGCTCAGTCCTATCGCCAGGACCTCATGAGGTGGGATAGCAGCCTTCCCCAGGCATTGGCGGATGGTCCTCAGCGTAACCGAGAGGACCCGGCCAGCCTCCTGCTCGGCCCATTGAGGCTGGCGAACCAGCAGGGGATAGCTGCTGGCCGCTTTCTCCCGCACGGAAAAATCCTCTCCGAAGAGCACGGCCCGGCAACCGCTGGTCCCCATATCAACGCCGAGAAGGTAGCCGATACTCCTTCCCTCCCTTGCCTGCGAAGAAACAAAGGGTCACAGCATCCCCTCTTGGCGCAGACGCGCCTCCATATTCCGGTAGGTGTGCTCTTCCACCGGAAGGATGGGGGGACGGGGAAGCCCGGCATCGATTCCCCGCATCTGGAGGATAGCGTGGATGCCGGAAATGGCAATGGGAGCCAGGTGCATGATCTCTCTTATCACCAGGGTCTTCTGCTGCAAGGCAGCAGCCTTCTCCCGATCCCCGCCCCGACAGGATCGGTAGAGGTCCACCACCAGCTCGGGCAGGGCGTTGGCTAGACCAGCGACGCAGGCGCTTCCACCTACCGAAAGGGCAGGGAGGGCCAGGGCCTCCGTCCCGATGATGAAGATGAAATCCGGCCTCTTCACCCATCGCAGATAGGCATAGAAGACCAATATATCGAAGCTGCTGTCTTTTATGCCTGCCAATCCTTGCTCTGCTAGCCTCGCCAAAAGGGCTGGAGAAATGGAGTTGCGGGAAAGCTTGGGATTGTTGTAGGCGAAGACGGGGATGGAGACGGCCTCCATCAGCTTCAGGAAGTGATATTCTATAGCCTTTTCGTTGTGCTCGTAGTAGAAAGGGGCGATGGAGGCCACCGCGTTGGCCCCAGCGCTTTCGGCATGCTTCGCCAGAGCGATGGTGCTCTTGCTATCCACGCATCCCACGTGCATTATCACCGGGATGCGGCCGTTCACCTGCTCCAAGATGATCTCTGCCGCCCTTTGCCTCTCCGAAAGGCTCATGGCCGGGCCACTGCCGTAGGTCCCGAGGGGGTATAGGGCCTGAACCCTGGTCACCAAAAAATCGACCAGGCGGCGCAGTGCGGCCGGGTCGACATTCCCTTCCTGATCGAAGGGGGTGATCATGGGAGGAATGACCCCCTCCACTTGCAGTCTCTTCATCGAGGACTCCTTTCCCATTCTGTTGTCTTTTTCCGCTAATCCTCAACCGCTTTCGGATCTTACAGACCCATCACTAGCTTAGCGAAGGAAAAGTAGCAGTAGACAACGATCGCCACCAGTATCCCCAGGGTGACCAATATGCTTGGGCGCAAAAGGTTACTTCTCTCTGCTGCGAAGAGCCGGGGAAGGACATAGTGGAGACCCAAAAGCACGAAGATTCCCTGAATCGGAATCAAGAACGCCCCCTCCAGGGTGGCTGCCCCTTGGACCAGAAAAACCGGCCTCCAGTGGAAGGTATATACCAGGATCAGGTTGGTGAAGGCGAAGAAGAGGATCCAGGCTCGATACTGATTTTCCCATGGTACCTTGGCCAGGCGGGGGAAAAGCAGCCTAACGCAGTCGGAGAGCAGCCGAGGCCAGCCAGTAAAGGTTGCCATGCAGGTGCTGAACAAAGCGGCGAAAGCCCCCAGCAAGAAGAGATACCGACCTATCTTGCCGAAGAGGTAGGCGAAGATCTCGGCGCAGTTGAGGGCCACCGCTGCCCCTGCCGGCAGGATCTCCTTGGGATGGAGGACGCCCGCCCCGGCGGCGACGAAGCCGATAATCACCACCACGCCGATAAAGGAGGCCATGAATGTATCTCCCCTGACCATGCGCAGCCAACCCTTGACCTTTCTGACTTCCTCTTCGGTCATATCCTTCAACAGGTCCTCCCGGGCAGGCTTGCCCTGCGCTCCCAATTTGGCCATGCCATACCCGGCACCCAGGACCCAGTAGGTATACCAGCACTGGCTGGCAAACCCTCCTCCCGCCCATCCCAGGATCGGGACCATCTCCCGAAGGGAATTGGTAACCTGGTATTTCTCTGCCGCCCAGTGAGGAACGGGGGGGACCTGAAACACGAACAGGCCGCTGAGCAAGGACCCAAAGCCGGGAATGATGCGATAGCCAGTGTAGATCACCCCCAGCACCATGATGGCAACCAGGACGGTCATGATCACCTTCAGTCGATCCACGGAACCAGACCAAACCAGGTAAATGATGACGACCGAGAGAACCCATCCCCAGGCAATGGCTGAGAGGAAGGGAAAGAGGGCGTGGGCAAATACGCTGCAAGCCGTCAGGAGGGCCCCGATGGAGACCATGCCGGCCATAAGCTCCACTACCCCTACTACCCATACCCCCCACTTGCCCGGGGGAATCCTTCCGATCATATCAATCATACCCTCGCCTGTGTAAACCGTGTAGCAGGCCCCGCCATAGCCGATGAAGGCCTTCAGGATAATGGACCACACCGCCAGCCAAACGATGCTTAATCCGAACAGGGCCCCCAGTCGGGTGGAGAGGATGACCTCTCCCGAGCCAATGTATTCGGCGGCCCAAATATAGGCCGGCCCCAACATCCCCAGGATCGTCAACCAGTTGCGCGGGGCTTCCTGGATCGCTGCCAATGCCGTCTCCTTCCTCTCCGTTTCCATGACCGTGCCTCCTTTGGCTTAATTGTTACCCTTCTTCGACCTTGACCTCCCTGGCGAGCCCAGGCAAAAAATCCAAGGGTATTGACTTCTCCAGTCTCGGTAGCGCTTCCACTCTCCTTGCTTGCTGTTTCACCTTGTTCTTCCCGTCTCGTCTTTTCCAGGAGCGGACAAGCCGCTCCTTTTACTATCCTATCGGCGCCCCAAAATCAAGTCCGACCGCTTAACCGCTCCCGCCGGATAAAAGGCTTGACAGGAAAGAAGCTAACCAGTAGATTTCATTTGCCTTCGTTTCTGGGCGCCTCTGGAAAGTGTTCTCACTTGCGGAAGGCAGGCGTGAGCCCAGGTCACGGCTCCTGCCTTTTGGTCTGGGACCTTCAAAGATGTCCCTTAATAGGGGGACCGGAGAGGAGGTCGGCGATGAATTTCACGATAGGGTGGATTCTGGGCCTTATATCTCTCGCCCTGGCCATCATCGCTGCCCTGGCCTGGGCCAACGCTGCTCGTTCCCGGCGAAAGGAGACCCCCACACGAAAATAGAGGTGCTCGGCAGCACTACTGACAGCAGGGGGGGCATCATTTATCCTTTATTCGCTCCCGCTAGCCGCGATCTGGTACCCCTTGGCAGCTCACTGGACAGATAGAGGGATTCAGGCGCACAAGAAAGGAAGACCATGCCTGAATTGAGGAAAGATATCGTTACGCGGGAATGGGTCATCCTGGCAAGGGAAAGGGCCAAGCGTCCCCGCGATTTCCAGAACCGGGAAGTGACGGGATCGGATGGCAAGGTGCACGACCCCAAATGCCCTTTCTGCCCGGGTAACGAGGCCATGACCCCCCCTGAGGTCCTCGCCGACCGTCCTCCTCATCTCCCCCCCAATAGTCCAGGGTGGCAGGTTCGAGTAATGCCCAATAAGTTCGCTGCCCTGCAACGAGAAGGTGACCTCAATCGTCGGGACTACGGGATCTACGAGGTGATGGATGGCGTGGGGGCTCACGAAGTGGTGGTGGAAAGTCCGCGCCATGACCTCTCTCCCGGAACCATGGATCAGGCCCAAGTGGAGAGGATGATCAGAGCCTATCTCCATCGCTTCCACGCCTTGAGCCAGGATCCTCGTCTTCGCTACATCCTGATTTTCCGGAACCATGGCGAGCTGGCAGGTTCCTCCCTGACCCATCCTCATTCCCAGATCGTGGCCACCCCAGTGATCCCGCAGAAGGTATGGGGAAAGATCAAGGGAGTGGAGCAATATCGAGAATACCGGGAGAGGTGCCCTTACTGCGACATATTGGAGTACGAGCTGAAGGTAGGAGAGCGCATAATTTGGCAGAACGATAGCTTCGTTGCCCACACCCCCTATGCCTCCCGCTCCCCCTTCGAGTGCCGGATCATCCCCCGCGAACACCATCCCAGTTTCGCGAACCTAACCCCCCAGGGGGTGTCGGACTTGGCCCAGATCCTTAGGGAGGTCCTAGGGCGCCTTCACTCCTGTCTCCACAACCCGCCCTACAACTATACGCTCCTTAGCATCCCCACCGGCCCCGAGAAGAGCTTCGATTTCCACTGGCACCTGGAGATAGTCCCCCGCCTCACCACACCTGCCGGATTCGAGATCGGGACCAGCATCTACATCAATGTCACCCCACCGGAGGAGGCAGCGGAATTCCTCCGCCAGGCTTCTTGTCCCCTCGTCCACTGATGCGAAGACCCGGTAGCCATTTTCTTCAGTCACCCTTACCCTTGTCATCTCCTCCACAGGTATTCGACTATATTGATCCCCAGCTCCCGCGGGAATACGGACCGGACGATCCTTCTTCTCTCCCCTTCCCTCGCCAGATCCACCACCTCTCCTTCGATTGGGTTTCCCTTGGAGTCGCGAACAAGCTCCACTTGAGGCAGATGGATGTATTCGGGAAGTGGACTTACATTCACCACTATCCCCACCTCGCCCGTGTCGAAGCGAACTAAAGTCCCCCGTGGGTAGATCCCGATGGTGTTCACGAAGAGCTTGAGCAGGACTGGATCGTAGGCCCTCCCCGCCTCGTCCATCATGATCGCCAGCGCCTGGTCAGGGAGAAGAGGGATGGGGCGGTAAACCCGCGCCGTGGTCATGGCATCGAAGGAATCGGCGATTCTTATGATGCGGGAGAAGAGGGTCAATCTCCTCCTCTGGGAGAGAGGTGGGTAGCCGGAAAGGTCGTAATTCAAGTGATGCTCGAAGGAGGCGATCATGGCCCGTAGGACTATATCGCTGAATCCCTTCAGCCGCATCAAGGGAAGCACACCGTAGTAGGGGTGAAGGGATACCACCTTGAACTCTTCTTGGTTCAGCGCGGCTGGTTTATTGATCAGCTCTTCTGGGATCCGCACCTTGCCGATGTCATGAAAAAAGGCAGCCATGCCCAGGCGGTAAAGGTCGAGCTTCGAATATCCGAGACGCGAACCCAGGGCGAGAGACAAAATGCTCACATTGACCGAATGGTTAGCGGTATAATCATCGTAGTTCTTGATGGAGGTAAGTCCCAGGATAAAGAGATCCTCCCCTAGGATGAGATCGACCAACGATTGGACTACCCTCTTGCTCCCCTTGATATCGATCCTTTCCGCCGCTGCCGTCTGGTTCAGGACCTTCCGTACCTGCCCAATACCTTTCAGAAAGACATATCTGGCCAGTTCGCGGCCCTTGCCACCTTCCTTTGCCGAGGAGAAACGAATGCTCACCGGTGCCTCTACCGAGACATGGGTGACCCCTCGCTGCAGCAGGCCTTTTTGCATCAACTCCCAGGGTCTTTCCGCCCGTTCATCCAGGGTCAAGAGGGAAACGAACTGGTGAAGCTCCTCGCCGCTCACCTCCTCCTGAAATGTGACCTCACCGATCTTCCTTCGCCTGAGCTCCTCCACCAACCTGGTATAGCTCAGGAACCCCTCAAGGTCGAACCGGAGACGGCGTTCGTTGACGAAGAGATATCCCTCCGCCTCCCGCAACGAGATGGCTCCCTCCAGGGGAAGTAACGAGTAGAGGATACCCTGGAATCTAGCCATCGGCTGCAGGAACGCCTCGTTGCTCAACCCATAGATTTTTCCATTGCGAAGGGCGACCTGGAGAAAGATGACCAGGCTCTTCGTCTCCTGCAGCAATCGCTCCTCCATGGCCTCGGTGAGGGCCACTCGCCTGGTTCCTCCCTTTTCCCTCACATCCATTCCTCCTCTCCGGCCAGGCCGGCTACGGTAGGAAGGGAGGACAGGGCAGACCGACAGGCCTGGGCGATCGCCTTGTCCCTGCCCTTGATCCCCTTCTGCAAGATCCTCCTGGCCTCAGCCGTCCCGATCAGGGCCAAGGCCCGTGCCGCCCCTTCCCGGTCCTCTTCTATTTCCCTTCGCTGGAAGAAGTTTCTGCGGAAAAGAAGCCCTTCCAACAAGGGAATCTGCTCATTCGATCCCAGTCGGCCCAAAGCGTCGAAGAAGGCCTTTCGGTCCTCCTTTTCCCGCCGGAGAAAATCCCGGGCCTGGATGATCCGCAGGAGGCTGGGCAGGGCTTTCCTCTCTTGCAGAGAGGCCAAGGCATGGGCAGCGGCAACCTGGGCCTGGGGGTCAGCGGCCTCGAGGCATCCCAAAAGCACCCGCCTGGCCTCCGCGTTTCCAATGCTCCCGAGGGAGCGAATCGCCTCCTTTTTCACCCGGAATTCGGGATGGCGCACCAGCTCCCGCAGCAGCCTCACGCCCTGTGGGTCCTTCATCATTCCCAGGATGTAGGCCACATTCCTCACCACATACCAGCGCTGGTCGCGAAGGGCTGGCTCCAGCCGATGCACCTGGCCCTGCGCCATCTGGACTATGGTCTCGCACAGAAGCCGCCGGAACTTCATCTGCTTCAACTCCCCCGTCATCTCGCACAGGGGGACGATAGCACCGGGCCCGAGGAAGTAGGCGTAGGCGCGAAAGGCGAAAAGGGTATCCTCGTCCGCACGATTCAATACCTTCACCAGCGCTCCCAGCTGGTCCGAACCACCCATCCTTTCGATAGCCTCCCCGATCCTTTTTCTTCGGGCCTCGGGGAGTCCGGAAGAAGAGTCTTGTAGCCTGCGGAGAAGGCGCAGGGTATTGTAGGGGCGATGGAAATCCCCTTGCTGGCAATAGGAGTCGATGATTCGCTCCAGCATGGCCAGGATCTCCCTCTCTCCTTCTATCTCTTCCCGCGCGGAAAGGATCTCCAGGAGAAGATCTATGAACTCCTGGCCCAGATCCCTCTTGGCCTCCGCGGCCATCTCCGTCCTAACCTTGTCGATCTCTTCCTGGCTCAAGGGAAATATGGAAAGCGGTCGCAGTTGGGTGGACAAGTGGGCGATGGAGGGGGTGGGGGTAGAAGTACTGGTCATACCGGAGGAGACCGAGCCTGGAGAAGCCTCCCAGAGGGATTCCAATTCCGCCCTTCCGTGTTCCAGAATCCCCTGGGAAAGGGTGGAGAAGTCGGCCTCAGCCTCCCCCTCTCCCGACTCTCCCCAGCTCTCCACTGCCAAGCACTCCAGGTGAGGGATATCCCTCTCCCAGAATAAGGCCGCCAGGTCTTCCTCGTCCTCTGCCTCCTGGTAAAGACCCAGCCTCAAGATCTCGAAGAATTCCTCCGCCTCCCCAGGCTCGATTCCCCGGTAAAAACGGAGCTGACGGATTCCATCCCGGTATAGCCTAAGCACAAGGCTCTCGGAGGGATCTTGGTTCTCGTAGATGGTATGACCACGAAAGAGGATCTGCGATTGGCTGAGTTCCCAAACCATTTCCTCTTGCCCCTGCAAGAAAGAGCAGAGACGATCTACATAGTCTTGCAGTATCTTCTGGAAGGCGGGATTGTCCGATTGATAGACCCGGCTAGCTCTCAAGGCCCGGGATAGCGAGACGATGATCTCGCGCACTGCCTTGACCTCAAGCGGAGAGGGCGCAGCGGGATGGTCGGGAGGCGAAGGAATCTGCTTCTCGCCTCCCGCCGGAACGACAGGGTTTGTTTCAGGAGATCCATATAGGGGAGGGGCGCCCATCTCAGCGGACATGTCGGCCGACTCCTCCGTAGATCTGGCAAAGAAACGGTTCAATCATAGGCAGCCAAGTCCTCCTTGTCAAATCCAAAGGATGAGCCCCGCGCAAGCCCCTTGCCTTCTAGTTCATAGGCGGAATTGTTGGATCTGTTCTGGGGTCAGGCGGGGGGGTTGGATCCTTCCGCCCTCACCTCCCTGCACCATTATCTCCGATAATCCTCCCTCGCTCGGCAGGTCGGCGAAGGAAGCACAGATCGCCGCCGCCTGGACCAATTGTTCCGTCGATACCTTTCCATAAAGGAGAGCTAAGGGACCAGGAACACTACGGGCATAGAGCAATATGTCTCCTTCCCTTGCCCATTTTCTTATCTCTTCGTTCTCTTCCCGGTTCCGGCCCACGATCAGCTTTGCCGACCCCAGACGGAAGTGGCGACCGAGCCGCAATAACCTAAGGTCGCGACGATCGAAATTGCCTTGTTCAAGCAAATCCTTGAGCCTGGGGGCATAACCCTTTTCCGTGAGCACGCATCCCCCCCCCGGTGGTGCAAATTCGGTCAGCCCATAGGACCTGGCTAGTTCCAACTGCCTCCGTCGCGAGCGACCATGCAGATCCAGCAACCGGTTCCGGTGGACCAGCCCGGCGCTTTCCATTCTTGTCTCCGGCAGCAGTCTTGCACTCAAGGGGCGGAGGAGATAATCCCCATAGCTGGAGAGTTTGGCCACCAAGGATAGTGACTCCCGGGTCTGCGACATCGGTCGTTCATTCAGCACCTCTCCCGTGAAGACGAAATCCATCCGCTCCGATTCCATTAGCTCTCCTGCCTTGCGGATCATCAAGGCGTGGCAGTCTATGCAAGGGTTGAGGGCGGAACCGCGGCCGTGAAGGGGTCTCCTCACGATCTCCACCATTTCCTCGGTAATGTCCTTCACCAGCAGGGGAATTCCCAGCTGGGCGGCTGCTCTCTCCGCCCTTTCCGACCCGAAAAAGGGAGAAATAAAGCAAATGCCTATCAGCTGGATTCCCTGATCCATGAGGATCCGTGCTGCCAATACGCTATCCAGGCCGCCTGATAAAAGACCGACTGCCCGCGCCATATTGCATCTCCTGTCTCTGCTATGCATTTGCCCCTGAAGCCTGAACCTTCCTCCGTAAATGGTCATTCCTCTGCCACCGCTTTTACCATATCGCCCTCCCGTCTCCAAGTGGGGCCCCCAGCGATGCCCTCTCAATATTGCCCGCACATGCTAGAAAGGAGGAACCACACCTATTTTTTCCCTTGACAATCGACCTCCCGGTGTGGCATTAAGCATCCTCGGTTTGCCCGGAAAAAGGAGGAACCATGTTCGCCTGGATATTCCACCGTGTGAGCGGAGTATTTCTGATCGTCCTTCTGGGAGCAAAAGTCTTTAGCGGCTTCTACCTTATGCCCAAGGACAAAAAGCCCGATTGGGCAATCTATCTTCACCGCCAACCTACGGTCGATCTGCTCCTCCTCATCCTCCTTACCTTCCACGCCTTTTATGGACTGAAGACCATCTTGTACGACTTGGGGTTCAGAAAAGAGAGGCTTCTCTTCTGGGCCTCCACCATCGCGGCTGGATTGGTCTCCATCTTCCTGATCGGAATTTACCTGAAGGTTACCTAATCCATGCACGACATACTTGGGCATGATGTCATAATAGCCGGTGGGGGATTGGCCGGATTGCGGGCCGCAGTGGGTCTGGCCGGGAAGTGCGATGTGGCAGTGGTGAGTCGCGTCCATCCTGTCAGATCTCATTCGGTTGCCGCCCAGGGGGGGATTAATGCCCCTCTTGGCAACCATCCAGAGGGAAAGGACGACAGCGCGGAGCGACACGCCTTCGACACGGTGAAGGGAAGCGACTACTTGGCCGATCAGCCAGCGGTCGAGCTGATGTGCCAAGAAGCAGCCCCGGTGGTCTACGAGCTGGAGCATTGGGGGGTGCCTTTTTCTCGCTTTCCGAACGGAACCATCGCTCAGCGGCCTTTCGGGGCTGGTTCCTTTCCGCGGACCTGCTTTGCCGCCGATCGCACCGGACATGTAATCCTCCATACCCTCTTTGAACAGGCGACCAGGAGGGGAGTAAGGATCTACGAGGACTGCCAGATCCTGCGACTGGTTTCATCGGAGGGGCGGATTTGCGGGCTTGCCGTCTTCCACCTTCCTTCCGGAAAGGTGGTTGGTATCTCTGCCCGCGCCACCCTCTTGGCCACCGGCGGTTACGGGAGGATCTACGAAAGATCCACCAATGCTCTCATCAATACCGGAGGGGGGATTGCCCTGGCTTACCGGGCGGGAGCTCCCATTGAGGATCTCGAATTCGTCCAGTTTCACCCCACCTCCCTTTATGGAACCAACATCCTCATAACCGAAGGCGCGCGCGGAGAGGGAGGTTACCTGATCAACCGGATGGGCGAACGGTTCATGGCCCATTACGCCCCCGATTCGATGGAACTAGCCCCCCGTGATATCGTGGCGCGAGCCATCCAGACCGAAATCAACGAAGGCCGCGGCTTCGCCGACGGGTATGTCCTCCTGGATCTCAGGCATTTGGGTGCGGATCGGATCAAGAACCGACTTCCGGGTATCCGGGAGATATGCATGGACTTCGCTGGTTTGGATCCGGTGGAGGCAGCGATCCCAATCCAGCCTGCTCAGCATTATTCCATGGGAGGCCTTCAGGTTGACCAGGACTGTCGCTCTCCCGTCCCCGGGCTCTATGCAGCGGGGGAGTGTGCCTGCGTCTCGGTCCACGGGGCCAACCGACTGGGAGGTAACTCTCTCCTGGAAACCATAGTCTTCGGTAAGGTTGCAGCCTCTACCTTATCCGCTGACCTGGAAAGACTCCCCCCCCCGGATGAGGGTCCGCTCCGGGAAGCGGTCTTGGAGCTGGAAAAGGAATTGGAAGCGCTGCAAAGGCCTCGTTCGGACGGAATACCTTATGCTACGATCCGCGATAGCCTGCGAGAAACCATGACGGAAAAGGTGGGCATATTCCGCAACCGCGATGGCTTGGAGGAAGCTGTTTATTTGATCGAAGCGATGAAGGACCGTTTGAAGAAGGTCGCCCTTCCCGGAACCAGTTCCAGCCGCAGGTTCAACCAAGGCCTGCTCAATGCTTACGAGCTAGGCCTGATGCTCGATCTAGCCGAGATAATAGCCAAAGGAGCCCTGCGACGAGAGGAAAGCAGGGGTTCACATTTTCGCACCGACTACCCCAAGCGCGATGATTCTCGCTGGCTCGCGCATAGCATCGCCACCTGGACCCCTGAGGGCCCCTCCTTTTCTTCGTGGCCAGTCGCCATAACTAAGTACCCCCCGAAGGAGAGAACTTACTGATGGCCCGCAGGCAATACCGCTTTCAGGTCTTCCGTTTCGACCCGGAGAAGGAAGAACACCCCTATTTCTCGTCCTATTCTCTGGAAATGGACGAATCCCAGACCGTGTTGGGGGCCCTCATGGAAATCCAGGATAGGCTGGATTCTTCACTCGCCTTCCGTTATTCCTGCCGCGGAGCGGTGTGCGGTTCCTGCGGACTCACGGTCAATGGCTCCTTGGTCCTGGCTTGCCGGACGCTTCTTTCCCGCCTCCCCCGAGGAATCATAACCGTGGAACCGCTGCCGAACCTGGAGATCGAAAAAGACCTGGTGGTGGACATGAGTCCTTTCTGGAGGGCTTACCAGGAGGTTCGTCCCTGGCTTCACTCCTTGGACCTCGCTCCCGATAGGGAGTACCGCGTCTCGGAGCGGGAGCGATCGCGCATCGACAGATTCGTGAACTGTATCCTTTGCGCCTGCTGTTACGGAGCCTGTCCCGCAGTCAGCCAGCACCCTGACTACCTGGGCCCGGCCGCCCTGGCCAAGCTCTATCGGTTTGTGGGGGATACGCGCGACCGGCGAGGATACGAACATCTTCGCAGGGCAGACGGTCCCCAGGGAGCGTGGGGATGCCATGATGTTTTTCGCTGTACCAAGGTCTGCCCCAAGGAAGTCCGGCCCAGTGATGGGATTGCTGCCCTGCGCCTGCGGATGATAGCCAGCAGACTGAGGAGAAAGGCATGAGGCTCAAGGATTCGTTGGTCTCCCGTCGCCAATTTCTCAGCCGTCTCTTTGCGGGGTGGCTTTCCGGATTGGCGGCACTGCTGGCCTATCCACTGGTCCGTTTTTTGGGCCCTGCCGAAGAGCCCGAGCCAGCTTTTGTCCTTCTTCCCGCCCCTGATTACCTAGCCATCGCACCCAACTCTACCAAGATTTTCCCCTGGGGGCACAAGATGGGGATCTTCATGAAGGCCTCGGACCAGACCCTGCGTGTCTTCAAAGGAGTTTGTACCCATATGGACTGCAATGTTACCTACAGGCCGGAGCTACATCGTTTTCACTGCGCCTGTCACGATGGATGGTACGACGAGGAGGGGAAGAACATCGCCGGCCCCCCTCCTCGCCCACTGGAGCGGCTGGATTTCCGCGTTAAAGGGGACAAGCTGATCGTGTACTCGCCAGGGGCGACCCTGCCGCCGGAGATGGAGGCATGAATCGGATAAGGGAATGGCTAGCCGAAAGGTTCGACCTGGAGGGGATGCTGAGGATCCTTCGGTCCAAGACGGTCCCTCATCATCGTTATAGCTTCGTTTACCTCTCGGGAGGGATTTTGATCTTCCTTTTGGCTATTCAGGTGATTACCGGAACCCTCCTCCTCGTCCACTACCGGCCCGGGGAAGATACCGCCTTCGAGAGCGTCGTTCGCTTGACTACCCAGGTACCTATGGGGGCCTATCTACGCTCCATCCATTCCTGGGGAGCGAACCTGATGGTTTTCTTCCTCTTTTCCCACCTCTTCAGCGTCCTCTTTTATCGAGCCTACCGTCCCCCTCGAGAGTTGACTTGGGTGGGAGGGTTTCTTCTCCTGGTTCTCACCCTCGCCTTCGGTTTCTCCGGTTATCTGCTTCCCTGGAACCAACTGGCGCTGGCAGCTACCAAGGTGGGAACCGATGCCCCTCGCGCCTTGGGGCCTCCTGGTCTGTGGGTCAGCCTGTTGCTTCGGGGAGGAGAGGATATTACCGGAGTCACGCTGGGAAGGTTCTTCGCTCTCCATGTCTGGGGCATTCCCCTCCTCTTCTTCCCCCTATTGGCCCTCCATCTCTTTCTGGTACAGCTCCAGGGGATGGCCCTTCCTCCTCGAATAGAGAGGGAGCGAAACTACGAATACCTGCCTTTCTTCCCTAACTACCTCTACCGGGATCTGGTCGTCTGGCTTGTCGTCCTGGGAATCTTGGTATCCCTCGGACTGTTGGCGCCGTGGCCCTTGGGCCAAAAGGCAGACCCCCTGGCGCCAACACCAGAGGGAATCAAGCCGGAGTGGTATTTTCTCTTCCTGTTTCAGACCCTCAAGCTGTTTCCCGGCAACATCCTGGGAATTTCCGGAGAGACCATAGCGTTGTCGATCATCTTTTTTTTCATCCTGGTGGCCCTGTTCTATCCCTTCTTGGATAGAGACCAGGTTCGGCAGCGACCAGTTGCCGGCTTCATTTTACGCTTGCTTCCCTATCTGGCCTTTATTTATGTGACGACCATGACCCTGTGGGGATTGCTCTGGTGAAGCTTCTGTGGCTATCCCTTTGGTTGGTTTCCTCCACTGCCGGGGCAGTCAGCCCGGAGGTCACCGTCCCCCGTCTAGACCCCTTGCTCGACCGCCTCTTGTTCCTTGCCGCCCTCTGGACAATCATAGGTGCCTTGGTGATCGTACTGCGCTGGATGATCTCCCATGCCGATACCCTCCATCGCATTGCTTCCGACCCTGGGAAGCAAGCGACCACCCCTCCGGCATCCCCCCATTGTCCCCATCCTTCCGCGTCACCCCCTTCTCTTGCAGCGAAAGAAAAGGCCCCGCCGCCTCCTTGATCCTGACAGCTGGCAGGGCCTTCCTCCCCTCCTGCATTCGCCCAATTTGGTAAAGGCTATCCTTTTCAGTGGCCCGCGAGCAGCATTATTACTCCTCGAACCGCTTCAACACCAAACAGGCATTTGTCCCCCCAAAGCCGAACGAGTTGGTAAGGGCACACCTCACCTCCGCTCGCCTAGCCCGATTGGGCACATAATCCAGGTCGCACTCGGGGTCCGGGTACTCGTAGTTGATGGTAGGGGGGATGACCCCCTCCTTGATGGACAGTGCGGTGGCAATGGCCTCGGCTGCTCCCGCTGCCCCCAGAAGGTGGCCAATCATCGACTTGATGGAAGAAACGGGGAGCTTGTAAGCATGATCCCGGAAGACGGTCTTGATGGCCTGTGTTTCAGCATTATCGTTGTGTTCTGTGGAGGTGCCGTGGGCATTGATGTAGTCGACTTCTTCTGGCATCACCCCGGCATCCTCCAGGGCCATTTGCATACACCTCACTGCCCCCTCCCCCCCCGGGGAGGTGGCGGTTATATGATAGGCATCCCCTGACATCCCGTACCCTGAAACCTCTGCATAGATGCGCGCCCCCCGAGACAGAGCATGATTCAGTTCTTCCAGCACCAGAATGCCTGCTCCTTCACCGATGACGAAACCGTCGCGTTTTGCATCGAACGGCCTACTGGCCTTTTCGGGTTCGTCGTTGCGGGTTGACAATGCCCTCATGGCCGAGAAACCGGCTATGGCGAGGGGAGTAATGGTGGACTCGCATCCGCCCGCTATCATTACATCGGCCGCCCCTCGCTGAATTATCTTGAAGGATTCCCCCACTGCATGAGTTCCGGTAGCACAAGCCGTGCTCACGCAGGAATTGGGACCCTTGGCGCCCAGGCGGATCGAGATCTGACCGCTAGCCAAGTTAGTGATCAGGGAGGGGATAAAATAAGGGGTGATGCGATTGGGCCCTCGGGTCAACAGTACCTTGTGCTGCTCCTCAATGGTCCACAGACCTCCCATCCCAGACCCTACCAGGACACCGATCCGGTGGCTGTCCCGCGAATCGAAGGCAAGACCTGAATCCTCCGCCGACATGACTGCAGCAGCCAGTGCGAATTGAATGAAGAGATCCATCCTCTTGAGGTCCTTTCTCTCGATATACTGGAGAGGATCGAATCCCTTCACCTCGGCAGCAATCTGAACCGGATAAGCGGAGGCATCGAAACGCGTGATCTTACCCACTCCCGAAGCCCCCTGGCATAGAGAGTTCCAGAATGCCTCCAGCCCGATCCCCACCGGAGAGACTACTCCCATCCCCGTGATCACTACCCGTCTCATTGTCTGATTCCTCTTCTTCGCCCTTACCGTAAGCTACTTGCTCGCCACCTCAAGCGCATCAAACCCCCATTTCAAGTGTGGCTCTTGATATAATCGATGGCATCTTTGACGGTCACGATCTTTTCCGCATCCTCATCGGGGATCTCGATTCCGAACTCTTCTTCCAAGGCCATGACCAACTCCACCGTGTCCAGAGAGTCAGCCCCCAGGTCCTCTACGAACTTGGCCTGAGGAGTTACTTCCTCTCCGTCCACCCCCAACTGATCGATTATTATCTTCTTAACCTTCTCCTCCAGCTCCGTCATCCCTTTCCACCTCCTTCATCGATTATGAAACCGCTACCCTCTCTTTAATTCGCTTCACATGAAAAGCCCGCCGTTGATATGGATCACTTGGCCAGTAATATAGCTGGAAGCCTCCGATGCCAGAAAGAGCACCGCCCCCGCCACATCCTCTGGATTCCCGAACCTCCCCAGGGGAATTTGCTTCAGCATCGCCTGCCGGATCTCCTCCGAAAGATTGCGGGTCATATCCGTCTCGATGAATCCGGGAGCTATCGCGTTTACCGTTACTCCGCGGGAAGCAACCTCCCGGGCGGTGGCCTTGGTGAGACCCATGAGTCCAGCCTTGGAGGATACATAGTTGGCCTGGCCCACGTTACCTATCGCTCCCACCACCGAGGCAATGTTTATGATGCGGCCCCACCGTTGTCTTACCATTGGCCTCAAAACCTCTCGGGAACAGAGGAAGGCCCCTTTCAGGTTTACATCTAGGACCAAATCCCATTCTTGGTCCTTCATCCGGAGCAGTAGGGAATCCCTGGTAATCCCAGCGTTGTTGACCAGGATGTCCACTCGACCCCATTCCTGGATGACCTTGCGCACCATCTCCTCCACCTCGGAGGGCGAGGAGACATCGGTCCGGAAGGGAAGGTAACGGCCCCCCCATTCTTGCATTTCGCGAGCAGCGTCCTGGGCACCCTCCGCATTGATGTCACATAGGGCCAGGTCCGCTCCTTCACTCGCCAGACTTCGGCAAATGGCCCTTCCTATACCCTGCGCCGCTCCGGTCACGAGCCCCACCTTACCTCGAAGCCTCATCCATCCCTCCTCAAGAACTCCAGAGTCGATTGGAGGCTCCTTTCATCCTCTACATTCACCACGGAAGCCCCTTCAACGGTCCTCTTGATCAACCCGGAAAGAACCTTCCCGGGTCCTACCTCAACGAACAGATCCACCCCCTCCTGGTGTAGAAACCTCACCGATTCCTCCCACCTTACCGGAGAGTTCGTTTGGCGGATGAGGGCAGACCTGGCCTCTGCTGCCGAAAACACGGGTCGAGCATCCACATTGGCTACCAGGGGGATCTCCGGATCCTCCATGGGCAACCTTAAGAGGATTTCGGCCAGGCGATCTCTGACGGTATTCATAAGGGCACAGTGAAAGGGGGCGCTGACCTGCAGGGGGACTACCTTCTTGGCCCCCCTGTTTCTGGCAATTTCCATGGCCCGCTCTACTGCCTCCTTTTCTCCGGAGATCACGACTTGACCAGGGGCGTTGAGGTTGGCTACCTCTACTACCTGACCATCCTGCGCCTCCTCGCAGACCCGAAACACCTCTTCCCTCTCCAGCCCCAAAATAGCTGCCATCCCCCCCTTCCCCAGCGGAACAGCTTCCTGCATCAGCTCCCCTCTTTTTCTCACCAACCTCACGGCGTCGAAAAAGGAGATACCCCCCGCAGCCAAGAGGGCCGAATATTCCCCCAGACTGTGCCCAGCCACATAGGCAGGCCTTATCCCGGCCTCCCTCAGCAGTTGATTTGCGATGTAGCTGCAGACCAGCAAAGCCGGTTGGGTGATGGGCGTCATCTTCAGCTTATCCTCGGGGCCTTCGAAGCATGCCCGGGCGATGTCCAGACCCAGGGCCTCATTGGCCAATTCAAAAAAATGCCGGGCTAAGGGGCGATTTCGGTAGAACTCCATCCCCATTCCTACATACTGTGATCCCTGTCCGGGGAAGACGAAGGCCAGCTTTTTCACTAGTTCACTCTATGGATGCAAGCCTGCTGCCTCTTTGATGAGCTGCAAGGCGATTACATTTCGCTGTATCTGATTGGTACCTTCGTATATCTGGGTGATTTTGGCATCCCGCATCATCTTCTCCACCGGGTAGTCCCGCATGTACCCATATCCCCCTAGGATCTGCACCGCATCGATGCATACTTTCATCGCCACATCGGAAGCGAAGAGCTTAGCCATGGAGGCCTCTTTGGAGATCTGCTTGGCGTTCGAGTCCACATAACGAGCCACCGAATAAACCAAGGCCCGCGCCGCCTCGATCTGAGTTGCCATATCTGCCAGCATATGTTGTATCGCTTGGAAGGAGATTATCGTCTGTCCGAATTGAACCCGCTGCCGAGCATAGGACAACGCCTCGTCCAGTGCCCCTTGTGCGATCCCCACTGCCTGAGCTCCAATGCCCGGCCTGGATTTATCTACCGTTTTCATTGCCGCCAGGAAGCCCATTCCCTCCTTGCCCAGGAGGTTTTCGCCTGGAATCCGGCAGTCCTCAAAAATAAGTTCCCGCGTGACAGAGGCCCGGATGCCCAGCTTTTTCTCTTTCTTTCCGAAGGAAAAGCCCGGAAGGCCCTTCTCCACTATGAACGCCGAGGCCCCCCTAGCCCCCTTGGACTTGTCGGTCATGGCGATGACCGTGTATATCTCGGCCTCCCCTCCGTTGGTTATCCATTGCTTGGTCCCGTTGAGCACATAATCGGTGCCTTCACGGCGAGCAGTGGTCTGAATTCCGCCCGCATCCGAGCCCGCGCTCGGCTCGGTCAGCGCAAACGCAGCGAGCCGGCGGCCACTCGCAATGTCGGGCACGAATCTCCTCTTCTGCTCTTCCGTGCCGAAGAGCAGGATCGGATAGCAACCCAGTGCGCTGGCAGCATAAGAGACCGCCACCCCGGAGCATGCCCGACTCAATTCTTCGATCACCAGACAGAGCTCCAGCACTCCTCCTCCCAGTCCGCCGAGATCCTCGGGGATATAGACCCCGAAGAGGCCTGCTTCCGCGAGGACGCCAAGGACATCCGTCGGGAATTCCTCCTTCTCATCCAGCTCAGCGCGAACAGGCGTAATCTTCTCCCGGGCGATCCTCCGCGCCAAGGCCTGGATCTCTCTCTGCATGTCGGTCAGGAAATAGTCCATCTCGTTACCCCTTGCTCACTTCGCTCATCCTCTTTCCTTTCTACCATCTGATCACCGCTGAAGCCCAGGTCATTCCCCCTCCAAAAGAGCACAAGAGGAGAAGATCTCCGCGCTCGATGCGTCCCGACTCTACCGCTTCATCGAGGGCCAGTGGGATGGAAGCGGCGGAGGTGTTGCCATACTTTCCCAGGTTGACATATACCCGTTCCATCGGGATACCGAGACGAGAGGCGACCGCTTGAATGATGCGGTAGTTAGCTTGATGAGGGATGAGCAGATCTATCTGGGAAGCATCGAGAGAATTGTGTGAGAGAGCATCGTGGCAGGCTTGTTCCAGAGAGCGCACCGCCACCTTGAAGGTTTCATTGCCATTCATCTTGATGTAATGCAGGCCCTGCCGCACCGACTCCAGACTGGCAGGATTTCGCGAGCCCCCTCCCGGAAGGTAGAGCAACCCCGCGAGGCTACCATCGCAGTAAAGATGGGTGGAAAGAAGCCCCGACTTTCCCTCGTCTCCTCTCAGGATTACCGCGCCGGCCCCATCCCCGAAGAGAACGCAGGTACTGCGGTCCCTCCAGTCCGTGACCTTGGTGAGGGTCTCGGCTCCGATCAGCAAGATGTTACGAAAGGTGCCAGTGCGAATGAAGGAGTCGGCAATGGAGAGTCCGTAGATAAAGCCAGAACAAGCCGCTGAAAGGTCGAAGGCCGCAGCGTTTCGGGCTCCGATCTTGTGTTGGATGAAACAAGCGGTGGAAGGAAAAAACATGTCCGGGGTAATAGTGGCAACCAGGATCAGATCGATCTCCTCCGCTTTCATTCCGGCCTTCTGAAGTGCCCTCTGGGCGGCCATTGACCCCAAATCTGAAGTGGCCTCCGAATCGGAGGCCACATGCCTTTCGGCTATGCCAGTGCGGGTTCGAATCCATTCATCGCTGGTATCTACCATCCTCTCCAAGTCGAAATTGGTGAGAACCTTCTCGGGGAGATAGGAACCGGTTGCTATTATCCTGGTCAAAAGCATACAAATCTCTGTTCTTACGATACGACCCTATGGGCGATTTCTCGCCTTTTTAGCTGCTGCCAACGAGGGATTTCATCTTGAGGCTGTCCTGAATTCCCTCCCGAATGTGCACGATCACCTGGTTCTGCACGCATTCCTGGGCGACCCGAATTGCATTCTTGATCGCCTTGGCGGTCGAGCGCCCATGGCTGATTATACAGATGCCATTGACCCCGAGGAGAGGGGCCCCCCCGTATTCCGTATAATCCACTCTCTTCTTGAATCTCTCGAAGGCGTGGCGGGAAAGCCAGTATCCCACCCTGGCCGGAAGGGTCTTGCCTAGTTCCTGTCGCAGCAGGACCCCGATCATCTCCGCCGTACTCTCGCTGAATTTGAGGGCCACATTCCCCGTGAACCCGTCGCATACGACTACGTCTACGTTCCCGCTGAAAAGGTCGCTCCCTTCCACCATCCCGACGAAGATCAAGGAAGGCTCCTCCTCCAAGGACTTGAAGGCTTCTCTGGTAAGCTCGTTCCCTTTGGTCTCCTCCTCCCCGATGCTGAGGAGGCCTACCCTCGGATTCTTTTTCCCCAATACGTCCTTGGCATAGATGTTACCCATGATGGCGAACTGCAATAGCTGCCTGGGCTTGCAATCCACATTGGCTCCCACGTCCAGGAGGACGCAATTCCCTTGCAGGGTAGGCATGACCGCCGCGATAGCGGGCCTTTCTACTTCCGGGAGATTGCCAAGAACCACTACCGCCGTTGCCATCACCGCTCCCGTATTTCCCGCACTGACGAAAGCCGCAGCCTCGCCCCGCTTGACCAGCTCTATTCCCACCCTGATGGACGAATCCTTCTTCCGACGCAGGGCTATGGAAGGGGGATCGTCCATCTCCACCACTTCCGCCGCCTCCTGCAGTTTGATTGGAAGAGAGGAGCTGCCCCGGTGCCGGCAAAGCTCCTGAGATACCTTGTCCCCCCTCCCCACCAGGATCACAGTGCCCCCATATTCCTGGGCATAAGCCAGGGCTCCCTCCACCACGGGGGCGCAGCCCTTATCCCCCCCCATGGCATCCACCGCTATGGTTGCCAGATAAGGCTTCATATTCCCCGACTGGGCTTACCTCGCTACTCGGCCTTTACCTTCAAGACCTGGCGGCCGCGGTAGTAGCCGCATCCTGGACAGGCGCGGTGGGGAGGCTTAGGTTCATTGCATTGCGGACAGGGAGAAAGGTCAGGGGGCATCAGAGCATCGTGAGCCCTTCTCTTTCCCGAGCGGGAGTTGGAATGACGGCGTTTGGGCAGTGGCATTTTTTCTTCCCTCGATCGAATTGAAATTGAAAATGATGATACAGACTAGACCTAGGACTCAGGATTCATGAAACCACGAAGGCGTTCCAGGGGACGCAGGCGGGGGTCGATCTGCGATTCGAAACAAGGACATTTCCCCTCGTTGCGATCCTTTCCGCACACCGGACACAGCCCTTGGCAGGATTCCGAACAGAGCGGTTGGATCGGGAGTGCCAAATGTATGTTTTCCCGAACAATCTCCTCCAGATCAATCTCCTCTCCCTCCAGAAACACAACCTCCATATCTTCAGCAGCCAGCCTGAGATTATCCGGCAACATGATCTCCTGCTTAGGTAAGGTAGCGAATCCGAAGCTTTCCTGCAAGGAAAGGCTAAAGATCCGCGTGCATCGGCTGCATCGTAACTGTACCTGCGCCGTAACCTCACCCCAAATGTGAAGAACCCCCTCCTGCCATCCCAAATCGATAGAGGCCTTGACTGGACCCAGGGCTATGGTCTCCGCCCCTGGTCCCAGCTCGAACCCTCTCCTTTCGAAATCGAGATGCAATCCCTTTTCGGTAATCCGATGAATGTTCAGCAGCAATTTCCATTCCTTCCCTTGGAGGGCGGGATTATACTCACCAGCCCCCTCGTTGTCAAGGGAAATCCCGGGTGGCCCCGAGGCTGCAGATGCTTACAAAATATCCATTTCACTGAAAAAAAAGGCTATCTCCTCCCTCGCTGACGCCGTCGAATCCGATCCGTGGACCGCATTCCTCTCCACATCGGTACCCAGCTCCCGACGAATCGTCCCTTCCTCGGCGAAAGAAGGATCAGTGGCTCCCATGATCTTCCTTACCCGATGCACCGCGTTCTCTCCTTCCAAAACCATAGCCACCAACGGCCCCGACGAAATGAAGCGAGTCAAGCTTTCATAGAATGGCTTGGCTCGATGAACTGCATAGAAGCGGGCTCCCTCCCCTGGGGTCAGAGAGACCATTTTGAGAGCTGCCACCCTGAACCCCTCCCCTTCGAAACGGGCAATGATGCGCCCGATCGCCCTTTTTGCCACCGCATCCGGCTTGACTATCACCAATGTCCTGTCCATCACTACCCCTCGCCTTCTAACTCCCTCGTCTCCTTCCAACCCTCTATCGTCTTCGGGAGCGAATCGGGGACCCTGATATGTCCATAGCCCACCTGCTGGCGCCGATCCAAGATCATGAGAAGCCGGTCTCGTAACTCTCGAATCTGACCGAACCGGCGAGCTTTCTTCTGCACATAGTCCCAGAATTCTCGATTTTCCTTTTCCTGTTCCAACAAGATGAATACGTGCCTCAGGTCGTAACTGAGGTCATTGGATACGGCCAGATCGTTTTCCAGTCGAGGGGAGAGGGCCTTCTCGATAAACATATCCCAGGGATAAGCCACAGGGAGCTTTATGTTTATCCCCTTTCCTTCCAACTCTATTCGCTCTTCGAAATCCCCCCTCTTGTCAATGGTGACCTTGTGGAAATAATACCACTTGGACCGGGTGAAGTAATCCACATTGATCCACCGGGCGCCAAATCCCCAACTGGTATGGTAGCTCACGATAGTGGCCGAATCGGCAAATCCTCCGTCAATCGAAACTATATCGAAGCTGGGATCCTTGGGCAAAGCGAGGAACTTCAGGATAGAGAATTTGTCCCGGAAAAGGAGATCTACATCCCACATTACCTGGTGGTGCAACCTCTCCTGCATCAGCAAGGAGAGACCACCCACCAAGATGAAGCTGTCTTGTATCGTTCGCAGACGCGAAAGCTCCTGCAGCACCAGAAGCATGGGCAGGCGGTACCCGCTCGGGATGTAATCGTACCAGCGATCCATCACTGCATGCCTACCATTGCACCAAAGAAAACTGCTAAGATACCGATGTCCTCTCGGGGTAGTCCCAGTCGTCCCCGCCGTCCTCACTCCTTGACCGCCTCGGCCATCTCCAATCCGGCGACCAGTGCCCGAGAGTTCAGTTCTTCGGTTCCCTTGGGGACCCTCGCCAGTAGGGCCTTTTCAATGGCCTGGCGGGAAACTACTCCCGAAAGGCCGACAATTGCTCCCAGCGCTACAATGTTGGCTACCAGAGCTTTCCCTATCCGTTCCCGGGCAGTCTCGAGGATGGGCAACCGGAAGACCCTGAAATTCCCGGCAGGGATCCTTTCCACCGCAGTGGAGTCAACTATCAGCAGGCCGCCTTCCTTTAAGTCACCGACGTACTTGTCACAGGCCTCCTGGGTGAGGGCAAGCAACAGGTCGAGCCGAGTGGCCTTGGGATAGTCTATCTCCTCCTCGCTGATGATCACCTCCGACTTGCAGGCCCCTCCTCTGGCTTCTGGACCGTAAGATTGGGTTTGAATAGCGTTCTTTTCGTCATAGATGGCTGCTGCCTCGGCCAGGATTATCCCCCCCAGGATCAATCCCTGTCCCCCTTCGCCGCTCAACCTAACTTCATATCGCCTTCCCATTCCACCCTCCCCTCGCGGGCAATCGTCTCCTCCTTCCTCATAAACCTCTCTCGCCCTTGCCTTGCACCCGCGCCATCATTCGCTCGTACTCTTGGCAATATTCGGGACGCTGCGCGGTGAACAAGACGCCGGTCACGACCTTCCCCTCCAGCTCGTTCGGATCCAGCTTACGGGCGGCCCTAACCTCTACCGCATTCTCCTTTTGCCATTTCAGCATCGCCACCCCATCTCCCAAACGATTTCTCCTTCCATAGATGGTCGGGCAGGGAACCAGAACCTCAATCACTGAGAACCCGCGGCTCCGAATCCCGCCTTCGATCAGTCTGTCCAGTTGGCTAGCGTGATAAGCGGTTCCCCGTGCCACATAGGTGGCTCCAGCGGCCTCGGCTAGCCGACACACATCGAAAGGAGGTTCTATCTGACCGTAAGGCGCGGTAGTGGCCAATCGCTCCAATGGCGTCGTGGGGGAACATTGCCCCCCCGTCATGCCGTAAATGAAGTTGTTGAAGAGGATCAAGGTGAGATCTATGTTTCTCCGGGCTGCATGGATGAAGTGATTGCCTCCGATGGCCAAGGCATCTCCGTCTCCACTGATCACTACTACCGTCATATGTGGTCGCGCCAGCTTGAGTCCAGTGGCGAATGCCAGGGCGCGCCCGTGGGTAGTATGGAGGGTATTGAAGTCTACATATCCCGGGAGGCGACTGGAACAGCCAATGCCGGATACCATGCACAGGTCGTCACGCGAGACGTTCAGGCGATGGATCGCTCTGAGGAGAGCTTTGAGAACGATGCCGTTTCCGCACCCCGAGCACCAGATGTGAGGCATCATGGGACCTCGCAGATACTGTTCGTATATGTTCATCCTGCCACCTCCTGGATGCGGAGGAGGATCTCCTCGGGAGTGATCGCTTCTCCATCGGCCTTATTGACTCGAGCAATCTTGGCCCTTCCCCGAGAACACCTCTCTACCTCGAAAACCATTTGACCCAGGTTCATCTCCGCCACCAATATCCATTCCACTTCCCGCGAAATCTCCTCGATCTCCTCCTCCGGAAAAGGCCATAAGGTGAGCGGACGAAACAGGCCAGCCGCTATTCCCATATCCCTCGCCTCGCGGATGGCCAGCTTGGCCGATCGAGCTACCGAACCAAAGGAAAAAACGGCCACCCGTGCACCTCTCAGGTTCACGGTCTCGTACCGTACGATCTCCTTCCGATAGCGCTCGATCTTGCGCAGCAATCTTGCTTGCAGGGCAGCTACTACCGCAGGATCGGTGGTCGGATATCCCCTCTCATCGTGACTGAGACCAGTTACATGAAACCGGTATCCCTCCCCGAAATTGGCCAGCGGCGGAATATCGGTGGGGTCGTTCTGATAAGGCAGATACTCCTGAGGGGGGACGGAGGGCTTCTTTCGGTCAACGATCTCGATCTCTGCAGGATCCGGCAACTCTATCTTCTCCCTCATGTGCCCCACTATTTCGTCCATTAGCAAGATCACGGGAACCCGAAATCTTTCCGCTAGGTTGAAGGAGAGAACGGTCAGGTCAAAGGTCTCTTTGACCGAGGATGGGCAGAGGGCGATGGTAGGGTGATCTCCGTGGGTACCCCACCGAGCTTGCATCACATCTGCCTGCCCAGGAGAGGTAGGAAGGCCAGTGCTGGGCCCTCCCCTCATGACATTCACCACTACACAGGGAATCTCCGCCATGCAGGCAAATCCGATGTTTTCCACCTTGAGCGAAAACCCCGGTCCCGAGGTGGCAGTAATGGCCTTCAAGCCTCCCAAGGAGGCCCCGATGACGGCGGCCATGGCTCCTATTTCATCTTCCATCTGGATGAACTTCCCCCCCAGCCGAGGTAGCTTCTCCGCAAACCTTTCCGCGATCTCCGAGGAAGGGGTAATCGGGTATCCAGCAAAAAAGCGGGCCCCGGCGACAAGCGCACCCTCCACACAGGCCTCGTTACCCTGTAGCAGCCTTACCACCTTCTTCCTGGCGTTTCTAAGCTCTTGCAAGCAAATCCCCTCCCCTCTCTTCCATGGCCGGGCTTTGACCCTTCCTTCCCTTATTCCCCTCATTCCACCATGATGGCGAAATCCGGGCACCGGAGAACGCACGATCCGCAGCGCGTGCACGAATCAAGGTCGACCGCTTCCGGCTTTCCCCTCCGATTCAGAACCAGCACCTGGCAGGGACAGAACTCGACGCATATGGAACATCCCTTGCACCAATCCTCGTTTATCTTTATCGTGACCCTATCGTTTTGATAAACCCGCACTTGCCCTCTGGTCTCCACTCCCGTCGGTCCCTCCTCGATTCTATCTCCCTTAGTGCTCTCCGCTCTTCAACACGCTTTCCACGGTAGCCCCGATTTCTGCCGGGTTGTGGCAAACTCTGATCCCTGCCTCCTCCCAGGCCCTTATCTTCTCTTGAGCGGTCCCCCTTCCTCCGGAAATGATTGCCCCGGCGTGACCCATCCTCCGCCCAGGCGGTGCTGTCCTCCCAGCGACGAAGCCAATCACCGGTTTCTTTATCCTTTCCCGTACGAAGGATGCCGCTTCCTCCTCGGCTGTCCCGCCGATCTCCCCGATCAGGACTATTGCCTCCGTCTCCGGGTCCGCTTCGAAGAGGGCGAGACAGTCCACGAAATTCGTGCCTACTATGGGATCGCCGCCTATGCCTACGCAGGTAGACTGTCCTATCCCTCTGGCTGTGAGCTGGTATACCACCTCGTAGGTAAGGGTGCCACTCCGAGAGATCACTCCCACCGTTCCCGGCTGGTGGATGTGTCCGGGCATGATACCGATCTTGCACTTGCCGGGAGAGATGATTCCGGGGCAATTCGGACCGATTAGACGACACCCTCGTGCCCGCAGAAAGGGCATTATCCGCACCATGTCCAGCACCGGAATCCCTTCGGTAATGCAGACTACCAGTCCGATGCCCGCGTCTGCCGCTTCCAACACAGCGTCTGCTGCGAAGGGGGGAGGGACAAGAACGATGGAAGCATTTGCCTCCTCTTCGCGCACAGCTTCCCACACACTGTTGAAGACGGGTATCCCATCCACCAGCTGGCCTCTCTTGCCCGGGGTCACTCCTCCCACTATCCTCGTGCCGTAAGCAAGGATTTGCCGGGCATGAAACGACCCCTCCCGGCCGGTAATTCCCTGCACAATAAGCCTCACTTTGTCATCAACAATTATGCTCACTTTTACTGTTGACCTTCACATGAATTATTAAATATTTATTAAATATTGACTGCCTATGCCCTGGCAGCTGATACAGCCTTCTCCGCTGCCTCTTGCATTCCGGTTGCCACCAAAAGGTCCAGTCCTGATTCGCGAAGGATCCTCCTCCCCTCCTCCACATTAGTGCCTTCTAAGCGCACAACCACAGGAACTCGAACCTTCAACTTGGAGGCAGCCTCGAGCACACCTCGTGCCAGCACATCACAGCGCAGAATGCCCCCGAAAATGTTGATCAAAATAGCCTTGACATGGGGATCCGAAACCAAAAGGCGAAAGGCATTCTCCACCTGTTCGGCACTAGCACCACCTCCCACATCCAGGAAGTTTGCGGGCTCGCCTCCACAAAGTTTTATTATATCCATGGTAGCCATGGCCAATCCCGCCCCGTTGACCATGCAGCCTATGTTCCCCTCCAGCTTGATGTAATTGACCCGGTAACGGGAGGCTTCTACCTCCAGGGGATCCTCCGCTTCTGAACTCCCGAGATCTTTCCATTCGGGATGCCTAAAGGATGCGTTATCATCCAGATTGATCTTAGCGTCCAAGGCCAAAAGGCTGTTGTCCTCCAACACTACCAGGGGATTGATCTCCACCAGAGTGGCATCGATTTCCGAGAAAGCCCGGTAAAGGGATGACACCAGACGGCTCCAGGAAGGAATCAGCGCCGGGTTCAATCCCAGGGCATAACCTACCCTCCTCGCCTGATAAGCTTGAACTCCCAGTCCAGGATCTATTTGCACCTGGAGGACCCTTTCCGGTTCCAGAGCAGCTATCTCTTCGATTTCCACCCCACCTGCCTCGCTGGCCATAATCACCACCTTAGCTGTCTTTCGATCCACCACTGCCCCCAGATAGAGCTCCTTGGCAACCCTCACCATCTCCTCTACCAAAACCTTCGCAACTTTGACTCCTTGAGGTCCGGTCTGAGGGGTAACCAGCCGTTTTCCCAATAGCACGGAGGCTACTCGCTCAGCTTCCTCGGGACTGGAGGCAGGTCTGACCCCTCCTCCCTTGCCTCTTCCGCCGGCGTGGACTTGGGCCTTGACGACTACCGGTTTACCCAAACGGGCACAGATTGCACCCGCCTCCGCCGGAGTAGAGGCAACCTCTCCTTTAGGGATGGGAATCCCGTACCCGGAAAGGATACTCTTTGCCTGATACTCGTGAATCTTCATTTTTCCGTATCCAGCTTCAACCCAGGGATGGCGCGCCGATACGCTCGGACCCCTTCCGCGTACAGGTCGTGGCCCTCCACATCGTTCACCACGATGGCCGGAAAGCTTTCCACCCGCAGTTTTTGAATGGCTTCAGGTCCCAGATCTTCATAGGCCACCATTTCCGCCTCCTTTATAGTGCGGGCCAAGAGCGCAGCTGCCCCCCCCACCGCGGCGAAATAGACCGCCCGGTATTGTATCATCGCTTGGATTACCTCCCTGGAGCGAGCTCCCTTACCGATCATCCCTTTCAGGCCCCGAGCTAGGAGGGCGGGTGTATAGGCATCCATGCGGGAGCTGGTGGTGGGCCCTGCTGATCCGATGACTCGGCCAGGGGGGGCCGGACTGGGTCCGACATAATAGATGATCTGTCCTCGAACATCGAAAGGCAAGTCCCTGCCCTGCTTGATCAGATCGTCCATTCTGCGATGGGCTGCATCGCGGGCGGTGTACAGCCAACCGCTGATATAGACCCGATCTCCCGCCCGCAATGACTCTACCTGCTCCTCGGAAAGCGGAGTAGAGACCCTCTTGTAACCACCTGATTCCACCCCTAGGACCCTCCCTGCAACGAGAACATCTCTCGTATCTAGTGATTAAAGCAAGCGAGTACGATGTCTATGGGCATGACAGTTGATGCTAACTGCCACTGGGAGGCTGGCGATATGGCAGCCGAAGGTTTCCACGTGGACGGCCAGGGCGGTAACCCTACCTCCCAACCCCATGGGACCGATTCCCAGGGCATTCACTTCCTCCAACAGCTCTCCTTCCAGGGCCGCGAAGTCAGGATCGGGATGCGAGCTCCGAAGGGGCCGAAAAAGGGCCTTTTTGGAGATCAAAGCGGCCTGCTCAAAGGTTCCCCCTATACCTATTCCCAAAACCAGGGGGGGACAGGGGTTGGATCCAGCCTCTTCTACCGTTTCCAAGACCAGCCGCCTGATCCCCTCCACCCCCTCCGACGGCTTCAGCATCCGGGCCCGGATCATGTTTTCCGCTCCTCCCCCTTTGGGAGCCACTACGAGTTTCAGGCGCTCTCCCGGCACCAGCTCCAGATGAACCACCGCTGGCGTATTATCGCTGGTGTTCACACGATGGACCGGATCGTTCAGGACCGATTTGCGCAGATAACCATCCCGATAACCCTGCCGAACCCCTTCGTTTATTGCGTGGAGCCAATTCCCTCCTACCAGGTGGACTTCTTGTCCCAGTTCGGCAAAGATGGTAGCCACACCGCAGTCTTGGCAGACGGGGATCCTCTCCTCCCTGGCAATTCGGGCGTTTTCGATCAATTGCCGAAGCACGTCCTTGCCTATCGGGGACTCCTCGAGCGCCAGGGCTTCTTCCAGCGCTTGCATGACCTCCGGACCCAGTTCGTAATTGGCCTCTATGCACATCTCCCGAATCGCCCGGGTTATCTCGTGGACGTGGATTTCCCTCATGGATCGACTCCAATTTCCCCACTTCTATTCACATCGAATTCAGCAGGCATGTCTCAGTACCCACACCTCCATCTCCGTAGGCAGCGATTCCTTGCTAACCTCCACTTCGCAGGTCTCTAGGAACCTGACCTTTTTCATCATCCGGGTGAAATCTTCCACCTTGGCGACAGGAAACCCCAGCACCTCAGTCTTGAAATGCATCGGAATCACTAAGGATGGGTTCAATTCGTCCACCAGGGCCGCCGCCTCCTGGGCGTCAATAGTGAAGAACCCGCCCACTGGTACCAGCAAGATGTCCACCCGGCCGATCTCCGCCCTGTGATCGCTGCTGAGGGAATGTCCCAGATCTCCCAGATGGCAAATGGCAAGTCCGTCCATTTCCCAACGGAAGATGGTATTGACCCCCCTGTCCTTTCCCTGCCGTTTATCATGAAAGCTGGCAATACCTTGGAAACTGATTCCGGCTTCCTCCCGGCTTCCCACTCCCGTCACTACCTTGGGGTTTCCCCGCAGGCCCTGGATGTAATTGTGATCCGCATGATCGTGGCTAATCGTGACCACATCTACCGCTTCCTCGACCGCCCGGTACCCCACGGCCCCTCCGTACCCACCTGGCTCATAAGGATCGGTCAACACCCTGGTTCCTCGCGAGGAGGTGAGAAGGAAGCAGGCATGACCCATCCATCGAATCTTCATGGTCCTTACCTCCTTTTACCTGCGCCCTACCCCCATTCTCAGGACGAAAGGCCCCAACGGCTATGACACTTACAGAGATAGCTCGCGGATACTATTCCTCACTGCCGCGGCCGATCTCTCCAAGGATTCCCTTTCTGCTTCCGTAAGCCTCACCTCTATTACTTCTTCCATTCCCCCGCCCCCTAACTTTATGGGAACCCCAAAAAAAAGATCGGACAGACCGTACTCCCCTTCCAGGTAAACAGAGCAGGGCAAGATTCGCTTCTTGTCTTTCAGGATGGCTTCTGCCATTTGAATTGCAGCCGCCGAGGGGCAGTAGTAGGCAGAGCCGGTCTTGAGCAGGGCCACGATCTCTCCCCCTCCCTTGCGGGTGCGATCGACGATTTTTTCGATCTGCTCAGGACTCATCAGCTCAGTAATGGGAATCCCGGCCACCGTGGAGAAGCGGGGCAAAGGAACCATCTCGTCCCCATGACCGCCCAGGACAAAGGCCTGGACATCTTCCACCGAGCAATCCAACTCGGTAGCGATGAAACAGCGGAAACGGGCAGCGTCCAAAACTCCTGCCATTCCTATCACCCGGTTCCGGGGGAAGCCGCTTACCTTCTTTGCCAGATAGGCCATAGCGTCGAGCGGGTTGGTAACTACGATCAGGATCGCCTCAGGAGAACGTGTCACCACCTCTTTGGTCACGGAACTCACGATTTCCTTGTTTTTGGCCAGTAGATCCTGGCGAGTCATACCCGGTTTGCGGGCCATGCCAGCGGTGATGATGACCACCTTCGATCCAGCAGTCTCCTCATAATCGTTGGTGCCGAGTACCCGACAGTCGAACCCTTCCACTGGCCCGGTCTCCAGCAGGTCCAGGGCCTTGCCCTGGGGCATCCCCTCGACGACGTCCACCAGCACTACATCTCCTAACTCCTTTTGGGCCGCCCAGTGTGCCGCTGTAGCGCCTACATTCCCAGCTCCTACGATGGTAATCTTGGGCCTCATCATGCCTCCCTTTTCTTCGCTCCAGATCCCCTTCCAGCGCATGCCCAAACCGCACTGCCGGCCCTCGCCTCCCAAGCGCAAGGGCGAAAAAAAGCGCTGACCGGAGGTGCCTTCGCGAAACCAACCCCCATCAGCGCGTAGCAGCCATCTTACCAACTGGATCAATGTCATTCAATAGCGAACCAGCCTCCAATTGTCAAGCAAATTCGGAATCGAACGAAGGGGAGGGAGGACCGAGGCGAAATTGTCGTTACCCCTCTCCCGGAGGCGGAGGAGAAGACTGCAATTGATCCCGGAAAAGCAGGGTGCGAAGCCTTTTCTGGAGGATGCGATCCAGGTATGAGCGTAGTGCCTGGGAAATCTCCTTCCTCTCCGAAGGGGACAGATTAACAGCTTGCAATCTTTCCATATCGTCCGACCTTGCCTGCCGGAGATAAGAACGGGAGGTGGCAGAAAGCACTGTACCTTGGGAAAGGTGGTCGGAACAATCAGGACACACTATTCCTCCCTCTTCCGGCAAGAGACGGACAAGCGAGTCGTCCCCAACAAGCCTCTTGCACTTCAAGCACCTCTCCAGGTCGGGCGCATAGCCGGCTATCCCAAGAAGCCTCGACTCGAATCCTTTTTCCACATGAAAGGCCTCTACACCCTTTTCCAGGCGCAGCAACGAGCGCAGCAAAAGGGAGAAGGCATCCTCCGCGACCTCCCCCTGCCATAGAAGCTGAGAAGAGAGCTCCAATAAGTAGCTGCCGTAGCTGAGTCGGTCCAGATCGGAACGGAGTGAAGGAAACATATGAAGAGGCTCGAACTCGTTAATCCTGGCCAGATCGCTACCCTCTCGGGCGAAGTAAACCAGGGCCCCGTGGGTGAAAAGCTGCAATTTTCCCCCCAGCCTGTTCCGTAACCTACGAGCGCCGCTTGCTACCGCGCGTATCATTCCCCTCCGCCGGGTAAGAAAGGTTATTATCCGATCAGCCTCTCCCAGGTCCATTCCTCCCGCCACTATAGCTTCGGTCCTGTAAAGACCCATCTCCCGCCTTTCAACCTGCCCCCAAATTCACGCGCAGCCGTAGCCAAGTTGCCGCCAAGCTGCCCGATCCTTCCTCCAATCTTTCTTCACCTTCACCCACAGCCGAAGATAGACGCGGCATCCGATCATGTTTTCTATCTCCAGTCGGGCCGACCGCCCGATTCGCTTCAGTACCTGGCCATCCTTGCCGATCAAGATACCCTTTTGTGACTCCTTTTCCACATAAATAGTGGCCTCGATGGTAACCAGATTTCTCTCGGGTTTTTCCTTGAACTCGTCCACTACCACCGCCGCCGCGTAGGGAATTTCTTGATGGGTCGATTGGAAAATCTTCTCCCTTATGAACTCCGCCGAAAGATTCCTCTCCGTTTGATCGGTAATCTGGCCTTGGGGAAAAAGGGGTGGGCCTTCAGGCAGGTACCTTATGATCAGCCCCTCCAATCGATCCAGGTTGTCTCCTTTCAGGGCGGAGATGGGAACTATTTCCGCGAAAGGTGCCAATCCGGAAAGTTTAGAAATGATGGGAAGCAAATTTTCCCTCGGCATCAGGTCGATTTTGTTCAAAACCAGGAACTTAGGAATTTCGACCTCTTTGATCTTTTCCAGTAAAAACCGATCATCATCGTCCAGACCCGAACCAGCCTCCACAAGCCAAAGCAATAGGTCCGAGCCCTCCAGGGCCTCAAATGCTATCCGAGAAAGCTCTCGATTGAGCGGGGAGCCAGCAGGATGGACGCCGGGGGTGTCCACGAATACCATCTGGGCATGAGGCAAGGTCTTGATCCCGAGGATGCGGAAGCGGGTAGTCTGAGGTTTGGGCGACACGATGGAAACCTTCTGGCCCAACATGCGATTGACTAAGGTGGATTTGCCCACATTGGGCCTGCCGATAATTGCCACGAACCCCGCCTTGCCCCCTGAGCTCATCTCCAATTCAGCCGAAGATCTCGAAGACAGCAATGGTCACTAAGGTTCCCAGGAGGGCGCCTAGAAGTACCTCCAGCCGGCTGTGAATGCCATGTACAAGTCGACTTTGACTCACCAGAACGGCTAGAACAAAGGAGAGAAGCATGACTAGAGGACTTTCGGTGACGAAGGTAAGGGTGGTAGAAAGGGCAAAGGCGACGGCGGCATGGCCGCTGGGCATACCACCATGCAAGGGCATTCCCCTCCCCTGGACAGCCTTCAGGACCACCACTCCTATTATCACGAGGGTCAAGGAGATGAAAGCCAGATGTTGCGGCGGGTGTTTGAGGAAAAGGATAAAACGGCTAAGGGAAGGTACCAGTGCGGGAAAGAGGGTAAAGTAAGCGATCACTGTAGCCCCGAAGGACACGACCAGCACCCCTCCCGCAGCTATATCCTTGGCCGCCCGGGCCACTGGATGGTACCGTTCTGACTGCAAATTCACCACCAACTCCACGGCTGTATTGAACAGCTCGGCCCAGATTACAAGGATGATCGTGAAGATCAGTATCAGCAGGTCGGACCTAGGTAGCTTGACAAAGAGGGTTATGAGCAGGACCAGGAAGGCAGCGATAAAGTGAAAACGGAGGCTCTTCTGGGTTCGCGTCGCCAGCAGTATACCTTCAATAGCGCAATTCAGGCTCTTGAGCCAGCTCTTTTCGGAGTTAACCTCTTTAGGAGAAGAAGACATAATCCTCAAGATAAAGGATGGGGTCGGTCTTCATCCCATCGGGCACGAACCAAGGCGAGAACGCTTCCTAAGATTCTCTCCTGGGCCCGTTGCATCTCGGCGCGCTTCCCAGGGGTGCTATCTTCCCACCCCAGCAAGTGCAGAAGGCCATGCACCAGGAGGAAACACAACTCATATTCCAAGGAGTGCCCGCACTCCCTGGCCTGATCCATCGCCCTCTCCACCGAGATCACCACGTCCCCCAATATTTGGGGAGTAAAATCCGAATCAGCACGTTCCCGCATGGGGAAAGCGAGCACATCCGTCGTTCCCTTGACCCTTCGAAAGGCCCGGTTCAATTCGGACATCTTGCGGTCGCTAACCAGCACGATCGTACATTCCCAGTCTTCAGCTCCCAAGCTTTCTAATGTCCTTCGGGTAACCTCTCGGAGAAGACCTGAGTCTACTTTTGTCTTTCGTTGGCAGTTTCTGACCGCTATCTCCATGGCCACCTCGGTCCTCCTGGCCCTCTCCCTCGAAATCAAACCCTGGATAATGCACCCGATGATGGTAGATGCCGCTCAGAATCCGCACGAAGGATTGGGCAATCTGGTGCAAATCCTTCAGGGTCAAGTCGCACTCTTCCAATTGCCCATCCACGAAAATGCTGTTTATCATCCGCTGAACCATTCCTTGAATACGAGCTGGGGTGGGATCGGAAAGGGTCTTGGAGGCTGCCTCTACCGCGTCCGCCAACATCACGATCGCTGCCTCTTTGGTTTGGGGCTTGGGTCCAGGATAGCGGTAATCCTCTTCCCGGACTTCGGCCAATTCCGGATTTTCTGCCTCTTTGGCCTTCTGGTAAAAGTAGGTAATCAGGCAGGTTCCATGGTGTTGTTTGATCACTTCTATGATAGATAGGGGAAGGTGCTTTTCCTTCGCCAGCTCCACACCCTCCTTAACATGGGAGATGAGGATCAAGCTGCTCATCGAGGCGGAAAGTTTCGCATGGGGGTTTGCAGTTCCGATTTGATTCTCGATGAAGTATTCGGGTTTCCTGATCTTTCCGATATCGTGATAGTAGGCACTAGCCCTTACCAGAAAGGGATTGGCTCCAATCGCCTCCGCCGCAGCTTCGCCCAGCGTTCCCACTACCATGCTGTGATGATAGGTCCCGGGAGCCAACAGGATCAACTCCCTCAGAATGGGCTGCTGCGGATTCGCTAATTCCAACAATCTGAAATTGGTGCTGAGGTCGAGAAAATCCTCCAGCATAGGAAGCAGGCCCAGGCCGAGAATTCCCGCCAGCGGTCCGCTGATTGCCCCCCCCAGAAGCCCATAGGCGAGCGAGTCGATCCTTTGGTGGAAGAGGGAAAGGATCAGTATGGTCCCCATATTGGATAACCCGATGAGCCCACCTGCCTTTAGGAAAGAGGTTCTCTCCTCCGCCTTCCCCAAAGCCAGGATACCGACCAATGAACCACACAGGGAAATCAGGAAGAAATCGAAGGGTTGGGAAGAGAGAAAGGAAAGCAGGACTATGGCCCCTAAAGATCCAGCGAAGGCGACACCGGAATCGAAGACGGCTGACAACATTAGTGCAATGAAGGAAACCGGAACGGCATATTCCACGATAGATACCAAATGGGGGGCGTGGAAATTGGTCTGAACTGAGCTGCCCAGCCAGAGAGAGAAACGGCAAAGGGCCAGACCGATGAGCATGATCGAGACCAAAATGGGCAGGCAATGCGGACTTCTGATCTCGCGACCCTGCCATTTCCAAAGATAGCCATAAACGACCGCTAATACTAATCCTGGGAGGGCCAATGCGGACACGAGGGCAAGGGGGGCGAGAATCTTCCCAGACCCGGAAAGAAGGAAGAACGCCCCTCCCACTACGAACAACGAGCCGGGAAGAATCAAGGACCGGCTGGGCTTGGAAAGTTCTCGGTTTGCCTTAGGCCTCTCGGTTTTCATAACGGCCTCGATTGCGAATCAACGACGAGATTCGGAGGACAAATGCTGGTAAGATTCATAGGCTCTGATCACGCGCTGGACCAGTTCGTGCCGGATAACATCTTCCTCCGTCAAGTAGACGAACTTGATCCCTTCCACATCTTTCAACACAGATTGTACCTCGATCAGCCCAGAGACCTTCCCCGCAGGCAAGTCAACCTGCGTGATATCTCCGGTGATCACAGCCTTCGAGTTGAAGCCGAGGCGGGTGAGGAACATTTTCATTTGTTCGGAGGTGGTATTCTGGGCTTCGTCGAGAATGATAAAGGAGTCATTGAGAGTCCGACCGCGCATGAAAGCGAGGGGAGCGATTTCGATGGTTCCCATCTCCAGGAGACGGCTGACCCGTTCCGACTCCATCATATCGTACAAGGCATCATAAAGCGGCCGCAGATAAGGGTTGATTTTTTCGTAAAGCGTGCCAGGGAGAAATCCCAGCCTCTCTCCAGCTTCTACCGCTGGTCGCGTGAGGATTATACGGCTTATCTGCTTCTTCAGCAAAGAGGATACCGCCATTGCCATCGCCAAATAGGTCTTTCCAGTCCCTGCCGGCCCGATTCCCAACACCATGTCGTACTGGCGGATGGCTTCGATATATCGTTTCTGACCCAAGCTTTTGGGTCGGACTGGCCTTTTCTTGGGAGAAACCTCAATCACTTCAGAGAAATATTGCTGGATCCCATCCTCTCCCGGCGACTCCGAGAGCTTCACCGCAGCCTGCACATCACGGGGCGAAAGCACCTTTCCTTTTCTCACCAGCGAGCAAAGATGCGACACCACACGACGCGCCCTGTCCACTGCCTCCGCGGGACCGGAAAGAGTAAGCACCCCTTCTCTCATGAGCATTTGAACCTGTAGAGAATCCTCGATGAGACGCGACAACTGGTCGTGGATTCCGAAGATACCCTGGACCTCGCCTCCCATCTCCAGCGAAACTTTCTTCTCAGCCTGTTTTTCCATTTTGCTTTGGCGATTCCGACTAAATCGATTCACCTAAACCAGAAGAAAGAAGAAAAAAGAGAAGGAGACCCCAGCCTTTGGCTGGGATCTCCTTCCAACGATCAGTGGGATGAGTCGCTATCGTAGGGCAGCGAATAGAGTCCGATAATAGGCCGCGACCTCCTATCTCCTCGGTTTGGGACGCGGCCTCTCGGAAGCCTCCCGGATGGCGCGCTCGATCTCATCCTGGCTGACATCGCGGGGCACCCTAAGCTGCTGCTTCGGATAGATAAGATCCGGGTTTTTGATCTTATCGCGATTCGCCCAGAAGATCAAAGGCCAACGGAAGGGATCACCGTATTCTGCCTCCGCGATCTTCCACAGGCAATCTCCCTTCTCCACCACATGATAGGTCGGCGCCGGGGGGGCGGCTACGAATGCCCTCGCCTTGCATTCATCCAGCTCTCGAGCAAGCCTGTCCCTTTCCTCCTTCAGGCTTTCTATCTCCTGAGCTGATTTCTGCGCTTCCTCGCTCAAGGCTCGAGCATACTTCATCCTCTCTTCCACCACTGCCTTGTCATGGGAAGAGCGGAGGGCTGCAGACTCAGCTTCTTGAGCCCTGCGCGACGCCTCTGCCGCCATGTTGAATAGCCTAGTGGCCTCCCTAGCCCTATCCATGCAGAGAGAAAAGGAACCAGCGCGGAGGTGTTCCCCCGCCTGCCCCAGCAACTGCTTGCCTTGATCGTATTCTGACAGGGAGAACTTTCGCGCCCCCCTGGCCAAGGCAACCCCTTCCGCCCCCTCCGCGACCAGGATGGCTTTCTCCGCCTCGAACCTCTCTCCTTCTCTTGCAGCAACCCTTCGAGCCTCTGCTATCTCGACCCGCATTGCCGCTACCTCCTGCTGGAGGGCAGCATAGGCAGCCTGGGCCTGTTCGGCTTGGGCTCGGGCCGCAGCAGCTTCAGCCTGGGCCGCTTCCAGCTCCTCGGGAGGAACGCCAGCAGGAGCTACCTCCGACTTTAGTCG
>Ga0123519_10000728_pt1 | contig 57614 bp, 53 predicted proteins | sample YelNatPaOPRAMG02_FD_87396 | JGI IMG/M metagenome (GOLD analysis project Ga0123519, IMG submission 87396) | Hot spring microbial communities from Yellowstone National Park - Yellowstone National Park OP-RAMG-02 (version 2) | ecosystem: Environmental > Aquatic > Thermal springs > Hot (42-90C) ...
TAACACCTCTATCAATTCACGTTTGAAGACGGCATCTTCTGTAATCTTTACCGAGTTTTCAGGTTTCCAGAGCTCATCGAAATATTGCTCGGCTTCGTTCGTTCCGTAATCGCTGATTTCAACATTAAATTCGTTTTGCCGGGATAAACCAGCACTGGTGAGATTGCTGCTCCCGGTGATGAAGCAGCACTTTTTCAGGGCTTGCAGCTCATCCTTGATTTTGAAGAAGTACAACTTGGAGTGATTAGGCTCTCTGGTTTTCCTGATGACCAGCCTGTCGTCGAGGATAGCCTGAATAAAGTATTTGGCTTGCTCGTAGAAATCGGGGTTATCAAATTCATCCGAGTTGATGGACTTGATAATAGAGTCTCTGAACTGAGCCTGGTGTTTCTTCCCGTCCAGCTTGCCCGTATGACCATACTCAATGATACTGTAGTTGACTTTATCTACGTTCAGCCCAACGAGGACATACATTTTGAGACCCGGGTTGTTCTTAATGGCTTCATAGAGCTCGCGAATCCCGGAAAAGTAAAAGAAACCAATCAGGAACTTCAGGGCCTTGCTGAACCCTATCAGTTCCGAGAGCCTCTCCTTGAGGACTTTATTCGGGTCATTAGTAATGAATGTTGATTGTGTGCTCATATGGTTTTCCTATTGATAGAACCAGTTTAACAATTTGATCCAATATTATGGCAATTAAGAATCTCTCTAAACCATCGTCCCCTGAATGCTCCATGGTGTTTTAACTGCAGCGGCAATAATTACAGTCCCAATATTGCTAACAATTTTAATTTCACATGCGCAAAATTGCAATAGTAAAAAGGCATTATCGGAAAGAGAAGCTTTAAATAATGCCCGGAAAGAACGAAGTTGAAGTCCTGCTTTTTTATTCGTATATTTTGCCCTGTGCCTGGCGCGGGCTGTACTGTTCGAGTGCTTCTGCGGTGAGTGCCAGACTCATGAGGTAATCATCATGACCCTCGGCAGGATCGACATAGAAGTTCAGCGTCTGGCTCGCCCGGAATTGACTGCGTGCCTTTTCCATTTCGAGCCAGAATTCAGCAGATTCGATTGAGCCATCCGCGGCGTACATCTTTAATCTGCCGGCGTTAATGAATGCCAGGAGGTTGAAGCCAAGCTTTGACTTGGATGCTGTGGTGAATGTGATGGGTAGAATGCGACTGCCGAGGGATTCCCGCAGGAAAGAGGCAACAGGTTGCCCGATCCCTGTGGCATCGACCGCCACCAGGCGGCATTTCCAGATATTTTTAAGGATATCCACCAGCCGGGCATAGAGGTCCGGATGACGGATTCCTTTCCAGGCACAGTGCTCCACGATTCTGGCGCAGGATTGCTGTCCCCGTGGTGGTTCGATTTCGGCGATGGTTAGCACTGTGGAATCCTGTTGTGGGCTGGCATTTTTTAAGATATCCAGCGTGTTTGTTTCTGCCTCTCCGGCAAGGTCTAGCCCGGCGATGTAAACCTTACCCGGAGCGGGAGCATGCAAGCGGGAGTGTTCTCCCTGAAGCTGTATCCTTTGCTGGGGAGAAAGGAAGCGCCCTCCGCCGGTTACAGGTAAAAGGCGGTATTGGGTCATAAAGAGGGGATGATTTTCTCCCAGCCTCTGCCTTTCGCCTTCCACATAGGCTAAATAATCCGTGTTGTATTTTGCTATCTCCTGCCAGTCGTAACGGAAATGGCGCCTGATACTGTCCTTTCTCTCCAGTTCCAGATTTTTCTGCTTGATCTCTTCCAGCAGTGTGGTGTCATCCCAGGTTGTGCCGTAGAGCACGGTAGTGACATTGGTGGTTGAACCCATGGGTTTGAATTCTTTGGAATATTTGTCTCTGTTGACATCCTGTGCTTCATCAACCTCCAGCAGGAGGTGCGCCGTATTGCCCACCACGCTGGCCGATTCTTCTGCCGAAAGAAATATCGCCCGCGCATCACCCAATCGGATGATATACCCCATTTCGGCAGTCCAGATGCCCGCGAATCCGGCGGCATCGAGCTTTTCTTTGAGCCGCTGCATGGATATTACGGTTTGAGGTTTGAAAGTGGGCGAACACTTGACCAGATTTTTGCTTTTATGCATGTTGAGCGTGAGCAGGAGGAGCTCAAGCTGTGCCGAAAGCTCATTTTTTCCGCCCTGTCGGGCGATTTCCACCGTGAAGGTTAATCCCTGCTTGTTGAGCACACTGTCAAGAACTGCCCTGGCTATTTCAATCTGATACGGTCGCAGGCGCTGTTCAATGGATGCGGACATTCAGGCGTTTTCTCCTATTTTTTCTGTAATACAGCGATTCCCAGAGGAACGGCGATATCACGGATGACCGTATTGACCGCTTCTTTGAGCCCTTTCTTCTGCTCTCTGGTTATGCTGTACCGGGTTTTTACCAGTCTGGCGAGGATTTCAGTCGCCTGCAGAATTATGCGGATGTTATCCGGCTCTTTGGCAAGTGCAGATTTGATTTTAACCCTGAGAAGGGCAATTTCGTTATCTATGCCCTCCACCCCGCAGGCGGTTTCAAAATCCAGCTTTTCTGCCTCATCCAGAACTCTGGTATAAAAAGCCGGCTTATCGTTTTTCTTTCCGGGGTTTTGTCCGGTTTTTTTCATCTGTGATCTCTGCTCCTTTGTCAAGACTTAGAAGGCTGGCGAATATAATAACGTGCGCGGCTAAATCCCACCTTTTAGTCTCGATGGCTGTCTTTAGAACGGACATTATCTCCTCCCTGTTGAAGTAATCATAATAATAAATAATTCCTCTATCTAAAAGGAAGTGGATTTTGGCATTTTATTAGAGGTGGTGAAGAGGAGTAGAATAGTTTGAAAGGATTAAGGAGAAAGTGACTGAGATGGTTTTAAATATTGATGGTGCTTCCCGTGGTAATCCGGGTCCTTCCGCGATCGGGGTGGTTATCAGGGATGAGAATCGGAAGGTGATTGCCAGAATTTCCCGGAGGATTGGCGAAGCTACCAATAACCAGGCTGAATATACGGCTTTGATAGAAGGCTTAAAAAAAGCGCTCGAACTCGGTGCCAGAGAGGTTGAAATTTTTTCCGATTCCGAATTGCTGGTGAACCAGCTCCTGGGAAAATATAAGATCAAAAATACCGGTATCAGGCTGCTTTATTCTGAGGTAGTTAAACTGGTCGGCTTCCTGGAGAGCTTTAAGATTTCACTGGTTCCCCGTGAACAAAACCAGGAAGCCGACTCCCTGGCGAATCAGGCGTTAAATACCGGCTGAGTGCTGATTCCTCATTAAACTTTGATTACAGATCTTCCAGCAGGGTGGTAAAGGTATCATGGTGGCCTTCTTCCTGCTCCAGAATATCCCGGAAGAGATGTGTAGTAGTCTCATCATCCTCGGATCTGGCTTTTTCCATGATCTTTTTGTATAGCTTGATGGCGTTTTCCTCGTCCTTCACATCCTGCTCGATCATTTCCTTCAGAGTTGTGCCAACGAAGATGGGATTGGGTTTGGTGGTGGGAATTCCACCCAGATAATAAAGCCTTTCGGCAATTGCTTCGGCGTGCTTCATTTCCGTGATGGCGATGGATCTCAGTTCATCCTGAACAGCGAATCCCTTCACGCCTCCCCATTGTACATGCTGCCACATATATTGGATTGATACCTGGATCTCTCTGGCAATGGCTTCATTTAATAAATCCAGTAGCTCTTTTGACACCTTTACCACAGGTTCTTTTTTTACCGCCATGTTTTTCCTCCCTCAATATTCTTTTACATGAATAAACTCAAGATATTTGCCTTCTCCTAAATATATTCTATACACAAAATCGCTGGAAATTGTTCGGTAGAGCTTCGCGGATATTAATGAGGATGAGGATTAAATAATCTTGACATAAAGTGTAAACTATTATAGAGTAAAATTGGTCTGGGTCAAGTAAACCGGGTGACCGCTCCGGCTTCGCCGGAGAGGAAAGTCCGAGCTCCGTGGGCAGGATGCTGGGTAACACCCAGGAGGGGCGACCCTACGGAAAGTGCCACAGAAACATACCGTCCTTCTTCGGAAGGATAAGGGTGAAATGGCGAGGTAAGAGCTCACCAGCGACCGGGTGACCGGTCGGCTGCGGTAAACCCCATCTGGAGCAAGGCCAAATAGAGGGACTATGGGTAAGCCCGGCCCGTCCCCGGGTTGGCCGCATGAGCTGGATGGTAACATCCAGCCTAGATAGATGGTCACCGTCCTTCTTAGGAAGGATACAGAACTCGGCTTACAGGTTTACTTGACCCTTTCTATTTAAGCCGGGTAATTTATACTTTAGTGTGAATTTATGCCTCATTTTTATATTCCTCACAGGATTAGTGGTAGCTCTCTCATCATTACCGATGAAGAGCGTATGCATCACATTAGAGATGTGCTACGGCTTAAACCCGGTGAAAAAGTCTCTTTGTTTGATATTGAGGGCAATGTGTTCCAGGCTGAAATCGCAGAGGTGAGTAAAGAACGGGTAGTATTGTCTTCACTTACCGCACAGGTCTCCGAGAAGAACGCTGGAATTGATTTAACTGTAGCCTGCGCTATACCCAAACGATCGAAACTGGATGAGATCATTGATAAACTGACCCAGCTTGGTGTAAATACCATTATCCCTCTGCTGACGGAGAGGACTCTGGTTAGAGCGGATATTCACGAGGAATCCCATCTGGCTCGCTGGAACAGAGTGGCGCTGAGTGCCTCTGAGCAGTGCCAGCGCGATAAATTACCGGTAATCATCCGTGTAACAACCCTGCAGGAGGTGCTCGCTAATTCTGCGGTATATAGTTTAAAGCTGATCGCAACTGTACATGAGTCTGCACAGCCCCTCAGGAAAGTAATTGAAGGTTTGCCTGCTCCGATCGGTAAAATAATTGCGTTGATTGGTCCTGAGGGCGATTTCTCGCCTGCAGAGGTAGCAAATGCCAGAACTGCCGGTTTTATTCCGGTCTCTCTTGGCAGGCTTGTGCTTCGGGTCGAAACTGCGGCAGTTGCTCTTGCGGCGTATCTTCAGCTTTCCCTGCAGGATTAAATCCTGATTCCTGAGCTCGGTTGCCCGTATTCACGGCGTGCCGTTCTGTATACTAATATCTCGAATCTTTGTATAATCAGATTAATCATTATTCGCAATCAAAATTGGGAGAATTCAGATGTCAAAGAGATTAAAAATCATTCTGGCTACGATATCTTTGCTTATCATGCTGGCGCTGGCATTTTCTGCCGGCTGCCTGATAAATCCGAGTATTTCCAGCACTCAGGGACCAGATATCAGCCTGCTTACGGAAGCCTGGAATATCATCAACCGCAATTATGTTGAGCCCGATAAAATCAACGCTACAACACTGAATCAGGGTGCTATTAAGGGAATGGTTGATTCTATCAAAGACCCCTATTCAGCTTATCTGGACCCGGCTACTTACAAGCTGGCTCAGACCGATTATCAGGGTAGTTTTAGCGGAATTGGTGCTCAGGTTACTCTTAATCAGGATAATCAGCCCATGATTGTGGCTCCCATTCAAAATTCTCCAGCCGAGAAAGCTGGCATCAGGACCGGGGATATCATACTGGCGGTCAACGATGAGCCTGTTCAGGGGAAAAGTTTAACTGAAGTGGTTTTATTAATCCGTGGTCCTGCCGGAACTTCGGTGAAATTGACGATTTTGCACAAAGATGAGACCACGCCCGTTGAGATCACGCTGGTGCGTGCCCAGATTAATGCACCGAGTGTAACCTTCGAACGCAGGGGCGACATAGCTTATATTAAAATCTCCAGCTTCAGCGAACTTACCAATGATGAGCTGAATACGGCTTTGCAAAAGCTCCAGCTTGAAACCGCAACCGGTATCATTCTGGATCTGAGGATGAATCCCGGGGGAATTGTCACGACCGTGGTGGATGTTGCCAGCCATTTTATCAAAGAGGGCGTGATTATTACGCTGGTGGATAATAAGGGCAATAAGTCTTCTGAAAGTGTTAATCCCAACGGCGTTTTCACCACTTTGCCGATGGTGGTTCTGGTGGATCAATACAGCGCCAGCGGTAGCGAGGTTCTTTCCGGCGCCCTGCAGGATTATCAGCGGGCAACAATAGCAGGTACGCGCACATTGGGCAAGGGCAGTTACGATTCATTTTTCGAACTGAGCGACGGCTCGGCAATCTACCTGACTATCGGACGCTGGTTGACACCGAAAGGACGGATTATCGAAGGCAAGGGAATCGAGCCGGATTACGTGCTCACACAGGAAGGTGAGGATGCTATTCAGTGGGCAATTGATTTTCTGCATAAAGGGAAATCGTAATCACAATGGATAGAACTAAGTTTGAGGAACTGGTAGCCCGTGCTGTTGAGGGTTTGCCGGCAGAGTTTCGCGAAAGGCTGGAGAATGTGGATGTCGTGGTTGAGGATTTGCCTTCGCGTGAGCAACTGCAGAAAGCCGGCGTGGGGAAAGGCTATACCCTTTTGGGTCTTTATGAAGGTATTCCTCTGACCCGGCGGGATGCCGGTTATAATCTGGTTGTTCCTGATCGGATTACTGTGTTTCAACGTACAATTGAGGCAAAATGCGGGCAGAAAGAGTCTGCAATAGAGCAGGAAATCAGGCGCGTGATTCAGCACGAGATAGCACATCATTTTGGCATTGGAGATGCACGCCTGCAGGAACTTGAAAAAAGGAGTGGATGATTTCGCTGGATTAGAAGTAAAAAGATAGCTGGTTTGCCCGGGAGATCTCGGCTGAAAGTATATAATCTAAATCAGGAGGGCAAAATGGAAGAGAGAAAAAATGCCTTAACCCTGCATGGTAAACCGCTGACTCTGATAGGCCCTGAAATTACCCCCGGTCGAAGGGCGCCCGCTTTTAAATTGATTGATATCAACTGGCAGGAAGTCAGTCTTTCGGATAGTAAGGGAAAGGTGCGGGTTTTGAGCGTGGTACATTCACTGGATACACCGATTTGTGACCTGCAGACACAGATGTTCGAAAAAGAAGCCGCTCGCTTTCCGGGTGTAGTTATTTATACAATCAGCATGGATCTGCCGTTTGCTCAGGCACGTTACTGCAGTGCAAGGGAGATCAAAAACCTGAAAACGCTCTCCGATTACAGAGAAGCCTCTTTTGGAGCCGCCTATGGAGTACTGATCAAAGAATTGAGATTGCTCAGCAGGGCGGTTTTTATTATAGATGCCGATGATATGATCCGCTATGCTGAATATGTGAAAGAGGTAACCGACCAGCCGTCGTATGAAAAGGCGCTTGCGGTTCTTAAAGAAATCCAGGAAGAATGCACACGTGATTAAACATGGTAAGCCCAATCTGCCACAGGCTACGCATCGTTTTTAGCTACTTGTTTCCAGTTTGCAAACAAATCGGCAGGTTTTTTATCGAAACTCACAGTTTTAACTGGTCAGCTACGTACTCGAGTCCCAGTTCTGCCAATTTCGCTCTGGTTGGGTAGCCCGTCTGCAAATCCCAGCCTCTCAGAGAATAATACTCATCTTTCAATTTTTCGAACTGATCTCTGGTCAGTACTGCTCCAACTCTGGAAATGATTTCGCCGTTTTTCCCGGGTACCAGTGCATCTGGATTGAAAAAGACCTCTCCCTGCTTCAGAGGTTCGTCATGATAATAATCCAGGATTTTATCGTCTTTTCTGCCCTGCCAGCCAAGCCTGATCTGGATTGCTCTTTCCAGGTTGCAGATTCTCTCTCCGATTTTCGCCAGACCAGCTTCATCAGTTTCTTTTCCGGTGATTGAAGAAAAAATCTGGGCTTCCAGAGATGGATCACCGACATGTTCTTCAAGGGTGTTGACTACCACCATTGGCCACATCAGGTCGCAGAGTATCAGGCTTTCTTTTGCATAAACTCTATCCTGAATCTTCTTTGCTGCCAGAGCTTTACCTTCGCAGGTGGAAAAATCGGCGGCAATTTCTCCTCCCCAGAATCTTCTGGCGGCTTCACGTATATCACGGCTGTCAAATACAGCACCAGGTGTCTTCCGTGCCCACATCAACCAGCTCATCATGGGGATACTAACGCCGTGCAGTTGTTGAATCGGACGACGGGGTTCAGTGGCATAAAAGAGTGCCGTCGTGATGAAAAGCCTGGGATCATAATCTTTCGCTTCGTCAGCTCTGGTAGCTATATATCTTTGCGCGATTGCGCCTGCATTTCCACCGATGATCTCGGCTGCTCGGGAAATACCCTGTGCCAGGACTTCTCCAAATCCCTCCCGGGTAGCTATCATCCGGGTTAGCTGTTCAATAAATTCTGCGCTGCCGATTCTGGATAAAGGCAGACCGGTTTGTTTTTCAGTCAAAACTCCTTCTTTGAAGCAGTCTTTTAACCACAGAATCAGCGGAGCCATAACCCCGGTGTCCAGGCTGTAAGCATCAACCAGCTGTTCTGCTCTTAATTCTGCTTCGTTCCAGCCGCCGTGATATTCCGAGGAGACCTTTTTGTAAACACTGGTCGCCTGGCAGAAGGATTTGTACATCCGTCCCTTTTCTCCCCGGTAAACCTGCCTGGAACAGCCGATGCCACAACCATAGCATTCTTCTGTAACTGTAATACCGGGAACGCCCCAGGGAGAGGCACGATTATAGGGTGAGGATCTGAGCACCTTAATGCGCTCGATGATTTTCTGCAGCCGCTCTGGCTGGGCTGCTTTCAGTTTCCTGCCCCCTCTCACCGCAATGGCTTTCAGGTTTTTTGAACCCATTACACTGCCAAGTCCGCCGGATCCTGATGCACAACCGTCGCTCATCACAGTGGCATAAATTACCTGGTTTTCTCCGGCCGGACCGGTAGTAAGTACGCTGATGTCACCGCCAAGCTCAGCCTTCAGTGCATCCATGATATCGAAGGTCGTGAGTCCCCGCAGGGCAGAAGCATCCCTGATTTCTACCTTACCATCAAAAATAAAAAGATAAACGGGTTTTTCAGACCTGCCCAGTACAGCCACGGCGTCAAAACCGGCGACTTTAAGATCGTTGCCCCATTTCCCTCCCCCGTTGCCATATGAAAAAGCCTCCGGAATGCTCCCGGGAGTTTTTCCGCAGACTTGCCACCGGCAGCCGGCAACACCAGTGAATCCGGTGGTCGGTCCAGTTACCGCAAGAAAGCAATTCTCTGGAGCCAGTGCTCTGACATTCGCGGGAACCATTTCCCAGAACAGGCTGGTAGCAAAGCCTCTGCCTCCCAAAAATTTATCGGCATAGTCAGAAGTCGGTAATCTGGTTATTTTGCCGCTGGAGATGTCTATGACCAATATCTCTCCAGCATAACCGTAATTTTCCATCTGTCTCCCTCCGTATTATGTAGCGTCTCAGTGCGATTTGAGACGAAAAAATACCGCCTGATTAAGTTTAACCAAAGTTGTATTAAGAACTATTTTACCGCTTTGAATTTTTCCGCAGCATTATTGCAGATGGAACATTTTTCCGGTATCTTACCGATCACTATATTCCCACAGACCTGGCAAACGAAATAATCGGTATGCTGCAGACTCTGGTTGTTCCGTGCCTTCTCAAGAGCTTTTTCAAAATACTCATTGTGTATTTTTTCGGCTTTATAAGCCAGATCAAAGGTTATTCTGGCTCCTTCATTGCGATCAACCTGTGCATCTTCTATATATACCGGATAAATTCGCGTAATCTCATAGTGTTCAGCGGTGGCACCGGCAAGAATATTATCCTTGGTGGCACCCAGCCCACCCATGACTGTAAAATGATTCCTGAGATGCACAAATTCCGCCTCTGCGGCCGCGCGGAATAGATGGGCTATTTCCGGGAAACCATCTGATTCTGCTTTACTGGCAAACAGGATGTAGCGGCAGTACGCCTGACATTCAGTGGCAAAAGCATTTTGCAGGTTTCCATCTGTTTTGTACATTTTTGCCTCCAGTGTATCCTATAGGATAATATAGCTCATTATACGCTATTTACAATGAAACTGTCATACTGTAAGAAAACCATTTCAAAAATCAGGCGAGTTCTTTAACCATGTAATTCCCTGCAAGCCGGTATCCTTCAGTTCGGTAGTATTCACGCGCTCCAACGCCGCTCAGCACAGCTATCCAGCGCTGCTTGAATTCTTCCCGGGCTATTCTCTCGGCTTCTCTGAGTAAAGCCTTGCCATATCCGCGATGCTGGGCAGCGGAGGCATCACGCTGGCTCAATGGCAATTCCGGACCGAATACGTGCAGTTCACGAATCAGAGCAGAAACAGCTTTGATTTCCTTCTCCAGAGCGGGGGTGGGTTCCTCCTGAATACGCAGCCTCAGTAAACCAAAGAGGGTTTCATGGGCGTCCTCGAAAGAGAGAAAAATCTCTTTACCTCCGGAGGCGTTGTACTCCAGTCTCGTAAGGGTGGGTACTCCGATTTCCCTGCGATCTCTTAACCTGAAGCCATATTCACGGCAGCGTATGCATTTGCATTCCAGGCCCATTTCCTGAAGTCGCCTTTTGACCGGGTCTCTTAGAGAGTCACGCAGGCCGCCGACGATGAATTTGGGGGGAATATCTCTCAAGACACGTGAGATGCGGACATATTTGGGTATTTTTGCCTTAATTCTGGCGATTAAATCCAGCATTACTTCATCGGCATAGGGTTGATATTTACCTTCACGGAACCATCTCTCCAGTTCAGTACCTTCGACTACCATGGTAGGATAAATCTTGAGCCCGTCCGGACGGAAACGTTCGTCAGAGAAAAGCAATTCTGAAAGGCGCAGGTCTTCCTCGGGGCTGGATCCAGGAAGGCCAGGCATCCAGTGATAATGGACTTTTAAAGCATTGCGGCGGAGCAGTGCAGTGGCTTTTACCACATCAGCGACTGTATGTCCTCTTTTCACAATTCGGTAAATTTCATCGCTGAGCATCTGAACTCCCAGTTCCACTCGCGTGGTACCGTACTCCAGCATGCGGTCGATTTCCTCCTGCCTGCAAAAATCGGGGCGCGTTTCAATGCATAAGCCAGTGCAGCGATGAATAGCGGTCTCATTAATCCGTTTTGCTTCCTCCAGGTCTCGCGAATCTGTGCCATTCAGGGCATCGAAGCAGTCTTTAATAAACCGGTACTGGTAATCAGCGGGCATCGCCAGGAAAGTTCCACCCATTATAATCAATTCAATCTTGTCGGTGGGATGCCCCATTTCTGCCAGCGTTTTGAGCCGCAACTGCACCTGTTTCCTGGCGTCATATCCGCATTCTTTTGCCCTCAGAACTGCTGGTGATTCCGGAGTATAGCTCTGGGGAGTAGCGGAAAACGTGGGGCAGTAGATACAGCGCCCGGGACAACCGCTCGGCTGGGTCATCACTGCAACAGGTGTAATGCCGGATATTGTTCTGGTTGATTTTTTCATTTATACTTCACTTATCAGTTTAACAAATTTGAGCCTGTAGATTAAATAAATGGAGTCTTGGATGGCAGGTGGAAAAAGCCGGGGAATTTCTCCGGAAAGATATGTTTTTGACCTGATGGCACCTGGCTGGTACGGCTTTCGTCATCATACAATCTTCAGAAATGAGCTGGAGTCGCTTGCCAAACGCTGGAATTCTGGCAGGCTTCTGAACATCGGCTGCGGACACGGTCCCGACTTCCTGCCCTTTAAAGATGGTTTTGAATTGTATGGGGTTGATTTTTCGGGTGAAATGATAAGGCTTGCACGCCGTTATTCCCGCAAATATGAATTCAAAGCGCACTTGATGGTAGCCGATGCCAGATTACTGCCCTTGAAAGATGAAAGTTTTAATTGGGCAATCGCCGTAGCTACCTACCATCATCTTAAAGGAAAGCAGGAACAATTAAAAGCACTCCATGAACTCCGACGTGTTTTGAAACCCGGCGGGGAGGCTTTTCTGACTCTCTGGAATCGCTGTCAGCCCCGTTTCTGGCTTAAAGGCAAAGAGGTGGCGGTACCGTGGAGTGTGAAGGGTCAGGTTATCCAGCGTTATTATTACCTTTTTACCTACCGGGAAATCGAAAATCTGGTGAAAGAAGCTGGCTTCAAACTGTTAAAATCTTTCCCTGAAAGTACTTATTGTTTGCCGGTAAAATATTTTTCACGCAACATCTGCTTATTGATTAAAAAATAAGCATAAAATATAAAAAGAATACCTTTCAGGAGGATAAGATGCCAGTAGTAATCGTAGAAATGCTGGATGAGCAACCGGTTGAGAAAAAGCGACAGCTTGCCGAGGACCTTACTCACGCGTTTGTCAAAATCGGTGTACCGGCGGAAGCGGTGCATATTATCATGCGGGAAAATCCGAAAAGTTGCTGGGCAGATGCCGGGAAATTATGCTCGGATTTTGAAATTCCACCGGGCGCGTAATATTCTGAGCAGGAAGGAGGGCGGATTTCATTCACTCCGCCCTTCAATGTCCTGCATATCTCCAGTATTCTTATATTTACATAATTGTTTCCCCATTTCTTGGTGTAACACTTGAAAATCTTTCCGAAAAGCGGTTATCATTTACCTGTTGCAAATAGAGCACGAATCCAGGAGGTTTGAATGCCGGTAGTAATTGTTGAAATGTGGGAGGGACGTACCCTGGAGCAAAAAAGACAGTTAGCCAGAGATTTAACCGAAGCCTTCGTGAAGATCGGTACACCTGCTGAAGCAGTGCATATTATTTTGAAAGAACATCCGAAAAGCTGCTGGGCGCAGGGAGGAAAACTGGCTTCAGAGAGGTAACCGGTTTTCTTTTTGCCGAATTAAATGCCGAAAATTGCTTGCCTCGGGCCGAAAATCCTGGTAATCTCGGCATTTCGCAGGATTTTTGTAGACATAATCATAAGATTGTGTTTTAATGTTATCAGGTTTTCCAATTAAACCGTTCTTCGTTAAGGAGAAGCAATGTCAGGTGACTGGTCATCTTGGGTTATCTTTGCCATTATTATCATTCTCGCCTTCTGGCTTTTCTCACGGGGCAGGAGGAGGAGTTCTTCTCCTCGCCTGCAGGTAGCCATCAACATGATCTCCATTGTAAATGATAATCTGAAAATCCTTGAGCGGCACATAACCGATAAGGAATACACCAAAAAATTCAAAACGGTGGAGTGGAATATCTACAAAGAAAAGCTCGAATTCCTGGGCGAAGCGACCGTTAACGCCCTGAACGAATCCAATACCATCATGACCGAATTCAATGAAGCCATCGAATCGGCAAGAAAAAACAGGAATACTACGCTGCTTCAGGGAATCAATTTCGAAAAATTGAGAGAACCGCTTTCCAGGGGTAAAGCCGGACTGGCTCAGTGGTTGCGTGATAACATCCAGAAAGAGTTACCCGGTCGGGGTGGTTTGTTCGGCTGGTAGTTAATCCGCTGATCAGAAATCTGCTACCAGTTCAAAGGGGTAACTGGTAATCTACCTTCCCCAGCCTGCTGAAGAGTGAATTTTTCAATGATTGAAAGTAAAGCCGGTATTCCGCGGAATTAATATAGTCGGTAGTCATGATCAGGGCATCTTCTTTATTATCCGTATAATATCCTCGCCTGATTCCGACCTCTTTGAATCCGTATTTGGTATATAGATTTTGAGCCACCCTGTTTGAAGCGCGGACTTCCAGAGTCACCACCCTGGCACCGAATTTTCCTGCCAGTTCGATGCTGGAAATCAGCAACAATTCTCCAACGCCTTTGCCACGGTAGGGTTGTTTAACCGCGATGTTGATAATATGAGCCTCATCCACCATTATCCACATCCCGACAAACCCAACCACATATTCCGTGGTGGTAGGTGGGGTTACCACCTGAGATTTTGCCCGGGAGCCGAAGAGCCATTTTAATCCCCTGAAAGAGCGAGATTGAGTCTGCTGTTGCGCCCCTCCGCCGTCGGTTTGTGGGGCAGCCTGAGTGTTGTCACAGACAACTATATAATGTGCCAGCCTGTTGGTCAGTTCATGTTGAAAATTAACCGGAGGCCACATGGTTGGAAAGGCTTCGCGATCAATTGCGCTTACCTGTGCGATATCTTCTTTAGCCATCATGCGGACATGGAAGGACACGTTTATTCTCCTTTATCCTGGCTATTCCATAAAGTTGCCTGTTTTTGTTTTGGTTGGCGGCGTGTGATTCCGAGATGCTGGTAAGCCCTGTCGGTTACGACTCTGCCTCTGGGTGTTCTCTCCAGAAATCCCAGTTGCAGGAGGTAGGGTTCATAAACATCCATGATTGTATCAGGTTCTTCGCTGATTGAGGCTGCGATGGTTTCAAGTCCTACAGGCCCGCCATTAAATTTCCCGATAATTGTATTGAGGATCTTGTGATCAATTTCATCTAATCCCAAATTATCTACTTCGAGCTGTGCCAGGGCTTTCAGAGCGATTTCTCTGGTAATAAAACCATCTGCCATGACCTGAGCATAATCCCTGACTCGTTTCAGCAGGCGATTAGCCACTCTGGGAGTACCTCTGGCACGGCAGGCAATCTCTTTCAGGCCTTCAGGGTCTGCCTGCACCTTTAAAATGCAGGCTGATCGTTTCAAAATTTTTTCCACCGATTCCTGGTCGTAAAAATCCAGCCGGTGTACCACGCCAAAACGGTCGCGGAGAGGAGAACTCAGCATGGCATAGCGTGTTGTTGCCCCGATGAGGGTAAACTGTGGCAACTTCAAACGCAGGCTTTTGGCACCGGGTCCTTTTCCGATGATGATATCCAGAGCAAAATCCTCCATTGCGGGATAAAGGATTTCCTCCACCACCCGGGCAAGGCGGTGTATTTCATCTATAAAAAGGATGTCCTGGCTGCGCAGATTGGTCAGGATTGCTGCGAGGTCACCCGTGCGCTCGATGGCGGGTCCAGAGGTGATCTTGATGCTGACTCCCATTTCGGTTGCTATTATATAAGCCAGCGTTGTTTTCCCGAGTCCGGGGGGACCGTAAAGCAGAATATGATCAAGAGCCTCATTGCGCCCTTTAGCCGCGGCAATGGCAATCTTCAGATTTTCCTTGATTTTGTTTTGCCCGATAAAATCATCCAGGCAGCGTGGGCGCAGACTGGTATCCAGTACTGCATCTTCATTGCCGGATTTCCCTGAAACTATCCTTGTAATCTGTGCCCCCTTCGCAATGGTGTTCCGTGAGACTAAGTTAATTATAACATATTGTCTCGTATGAGATTGAATTCAGGATAACAGATTATCCTGTGGATGACAAGTGATAATGGATGGTTAAGTATAAATTTGACAATAATTGGAAGCCTTAATATTCTATCTATAAAACTTGATTTCTATATATTGAAATCAGATGGATGGAAATTTCGAAAGTTCCGCCAGGAATTATAAGGTACCGGCTGTGGATCAAGCAATACGTATAATGCTTTGTCTTGCTGACAACCCGAGTATACCTAAAAGTCTGACAGAAATTTGCCGTGAAGTAGGTGTTCACAGGAGTAAAGCTTTCTCTATTCTCAATACATTGAACGAATACGGTTTCGTAAAAAAGAATCCCAACCGAAAAGGCTATGTTCTTGGTCCACGCCTGCTCATGCTCACCGGGAAAATGCTTGAGAACCTGAGCCTTCCGCGACTAGTCGATCCAATTCTATCTGATCTGGCAAAAAAGGCTGGTGCAACTGTTGCTCTGGGAATGATCTCAGATAATCACACCTATGTTGTAGCACAATATGAGGGAGCTCCGGGACTAGGTGTATCAGCCCCCATTGGATATGTGACACCAGTTACTTACGGCGCCCATGGAAAAGCAATCGCTGCGTTTCTCACGGAAAGAGAACTCGAAGAACTGTTGCAAAAACAGAAACCTTATTTCCACGGGACTCCGGATAAGTTTGATAAATCCAGGCTGCTTGAAGAAATAGCTTTGTGCAGACGTCAGGGCTATTCCATAGAAATGGGAAATCTCACCCCGGGTCTAAATGCGATTGCATCTGCAATTCTGGATCACAATAGAAGACCTATCGGGTATATCACAGTAGTAGGTTTCTTTTCGGAAGAAGATACATTAAAGCTGGGTCCATTAACTGCGGAGGCTGCTCAAAAAATTTCATCGGAAATGGGCAATATAATATTCTGGAAAAAGCCGGAGAACAGATAGACGCTAGAAGCCAGAAAAGCGTTTAGCAAAATGAAAGAGAAATAATTTATAGAATGACTCAGATTATGTAAATTATTACCCTGTTTAATGTGTATAATTCAATGTGAAACGGGAAAATCGCTTTCCAGGAAATCTTGATCCAGCAAGGAGGAATGATAGAGATGTCCACGCCTGAGAACAATAAAAAGGTTGTTTTGATGTTGTGCAGGTCTGTTTTCCAGGAACATGATTTTAGCAAACTTGATGAAATTATGAGGGATGACTATATACAGCACAATCCTGATACACCGCAGGGGAAAGCCGGATTTATCCAGTTTTTTACTGAGATGTTCAGGGCTATGCCTGATTTTAGCTACACCGTGAAAGAAATCATCGCTGAAGATAATATTGTGATGATGTACTCTACCACTACGGCGACGCATTTGGGCGAATGGTTGGGAAATCCACCAACCGGGAATAAACTTGAATTCGATGTTGTCGATATTTTTCGCCTCGATAATGGCAAAATAGCCGAGCACTGGGATGTGGCAGATACATTGAAACTATTCACCCAGGTCGGTAAAGTAAAACTATAAAGTGAATCGAGTAAGCTTTGTTGTTTAAACAGTGCTCCGATCCACCTTGTTTGAATTGCATGATAGGGTAAAATACCTTTGCTTGATATTCTGGTCAGATTAATCCTAAAATCCATACGCTAATTCTGATAATGCAGACTTTAATTAACCTTTTACTCTAATATCGTTACAGTAATCACGTAATCGATAATCTACAGTGCCTTGACAAAAAACCTCTATCTCTGATACAGTATCCTCCATATACAGAACTATAGTTCTGTATATGGAACTAATAGATTTGGGGCTGGATCTGGTATGGTTCGGTGTATTATACGTGGTGAATCTGGAAATAGGGCTGATCGCATATCCATTGAATAAAAGAATTTAGAGGAGGTTTCAGCGAATGGCAAACACAAAATACGGGCAATATGTGATAAGAAAATCCGTGACAAAACCGGATCCCTGGCCTACCCTAGAATGGATCGGCGAAACCGATTATAAGACCAATATCACCTTTATGATTACCAGAGTCATGGCGCCGTGTAAAATGGAGGAATATCCACATTCTCATGAATTCGATATGTATCTGCATTTTGTTTCATATGATTTCGAGCATATGAATGATTTGTTTGCCGAAATTGAGATTGGACTGGGTGAAGAACAGGAAATGCATACCATTACCTCGCCGACCAGTGTCTATATTCCCAGAGGAATGGTCCACTGTCCACTCATCTTTAAAAGAGTAGATAAACCGGTTATACTTTTTCACACAAGTATAGCGTCAAAGTATGAAAAAAGACCGGATTCTATAATAGAAAGCTAGGAAAGAATAGAGTACGGTATCAATCTATGTCTGTACTGGTAACCAGTATTCAAGGATATTCGATCCATGATGGACCGGGAATCAGAACCGTGGTTTTTTTAAAAGGGTGCGGATTGGAATGCCACTGGTGCAGTAATCCCGAGTGCATCTCACCGCACCCTGAAATAGGGGTTTTTAAGTCCCTTTGTACCAGGTGCGGGAAATGCTCAAAAGTGTGTTCTGAAGAAGCCCTGGTATATGAGGAAGGACAGCCACCCCGTATAGATCGCAAGCGTTGTTCAGGCTGTGGTAAATGCGTTTCAGTTTGCTATTATAAAGCCCTTGTACTATACGGGCGTATGATGAGTGTAGAAGAGGTTTTCGATGCTGTCAAAAAGGATGCCCTGTTTTATGAGGCTTCAGGGGGTGGAGTTACAATTTCTGGGGGCGAAGTGCTCCTCCAACCGCAGTTTGTCTGCGGCCTTCTGGAAAAATGCCGCCTTACAGGAATTCATACCTGCATCGAGACATCCGGATATGGAGCTGAAAAGTCCTTGAGGCAGATTCTTCCTTATACCGATCTCGTGCTTTATGATCTCAAACATCTGGATTCAAGCAAACACAACCGTTACATTGGCAAGCCGAATAACCTGATTCTATCTAATGCTGGCGCAGTTGCCGCCAGCGGGGTCGAATTCCTTTTCCGAATGCCTGTCATTCCGGGAATTAACGATGATCTGCAGAATATCCAGGAAACGGCAGCTTTTTTGCACAGGCTGGGAAGAAATGCTTTGAGAATTGAATTAATGCCATACCATCGTCTTGGAAAGGGCAAATATGATTCACTGGACAGACCATACCGTACAGCGGAAATTCCAATCCCTGATCCAGACCAGATAGAGCGGGTCATGAAAGCTTTTGAAGAACTGGAAATCAGATGTACGATATCTAAGTAGTGGAGTTATCTCCAGGGAGGACGCTCATGATCATTGAAAGCAAAATCAATCAGGATTTATTGAAAAAAATTGATAACTTAAAGTTGAGCGAGCGCCTTTTCAAGTTGAGGGATTCCATGTTTGGAGCTCCGCGAAAAATCTCGGTCGATCGCGTAAGGTTAGCCATGGAATCCTGGAGAGAAACAGAGGGTGAAGATATCGAGATTCGTCGTGCAAAGCTTTTTAAAAGGGTTTTGGAAGGCGTTCCAATCGCAATTTATGATTTTGATGTCATCGTCGGACGAGAAACCGAGCACCTGGTTGGCGCACCGATGTTTGTGGATGAGACGGGAGATTCTATTGCCGGGCTCTGGGATGACAGTAGAGAACCGAGGTTATTTCAGGGAGCATTATCCAAGGAGGACAAGGAGGTATTGAGGGAATGCTGCCGGTTTTTTGCGGGAAAAACGGCGCCGGATCATGTTATGGCTGCCTGGCGTTCAATCGTGGGTGATTGGGCTCAAGATATAACAGATGCTAAAGGTTCTGATCCTACCCCTGATTCGGGATATTTCCCTGGTGTAACCTGTCGTGCAATGTGGGAGAAAATACTGGCATGGGGAATGCGGGGAATGATCGAGGAGGCCGAAGATGGTCTCAGGAGATTCCGTGAAATGCAGGAAACGGATATTAATAAGTTCTATTTCTGGCAATCTGCCATTATAGTTTGCGAGGCAATGATCAACTATGCGCGCAGATATGCTGCGCTTGCACGCAATCTGGCAGAGAAGGCGCCTGAGGTTGAAAGACAACGCGAGTTGAGGGAGATTGCCAGGATTTGTGAGTGGGTTCCGGAGAAGCCGGCACGGACCTTCCACGAGGCAGTACAGTGCATAAATTTCATTATGGTTGGCAGAGGACTGGAGGCGATGTATCCAGTCCTGCTCGGTCGGATTGACCAGTATCTGCGTCCTTACTTTGAGAAAGATCTTCGTGAGGGGCTTATAACCCTGGAGAGAGCGGCGGAAATTCTTGGTTCGGCTCTCACGCTCTGGGGGATGAAGGTGGTCGTACCTGTGGGAAAAACTCAACCGGAAACTCACCAGTTTAGTTTTAGCATCAACAGCATCAATCTTGGTGGTGTGGACAGGAACGGGAATGATGCTTCAAATGAATTGAGTTATCTGGTTCTCCATATGATCGGGCTGCTCAGGATGTCATCTCCAACAGTATTGATCAACTGGCACGCCAATATCCCTCGCTGGTTGATGTTGAAGGCACTGGAGACCAATATGAAGACCAAGGGTGGAATTCCCCTGTTCGAAAACAGCGATCATGTGGTCAAAAGATTTGTAAATGACGGAATACCTCTGGAGGAAGCCCGCGACTGGATAGGACAGGGCTGTGTAACTCCTATTTTGTCCACAAAAGTGGATCATAATGGCAGTGAAGGCAGAGGGGCAATTAATGTTGCCTTAATACTGGATCTTGCACTCCATCGGGGAGTCTCACCGATAACCGGTAAAAAAGTTGGGATAGACGTCGGAGATCCCCGGAGCTTCGAAACCTTTGAAGATGTTTATCAGGCTTTTAAAAAAGAATATGAATATGTGGTGAAAAGAGTGTTATGGCTTGGTACGGTAGCCCAGAGCATCGAACCGCAGTACCTGCGCTTCCCCTTTAATTCCTGTATTGTCGGGCCGGGGTGTCTGGAAAAGGGGCAGGACATCCTGATTACCGATGCAAACCATAGCTACGGCATCAGCGACAGGGCGATTGTGGATACCGCTGATTCTCTGATTGCTATTAAGAAGCTTGTCTTTGAGGAGAGAAAGTTGACCATGGATGAACTTCTGGACGCCATAGACTCCAATTTCGCAGGCGAGCGAGGCGAAGAGATCAGGCAGATGTGTCTGGCAGCGCCCAAATTTGGCAATGATATTGATGAAGCAGACCTGATGGTTCGTGAAGTGGGCAGGTTTTCCGGGAATTTTATCAGGTCCTACAAAAATCCATTTGATATTCCCTGTAAAATATCGCGGGAAGGACTCTCCTGGCATTATTTCGGTGGTTTGGGTGTTGGAGCACTGCCTAACGGGCGCAAAGCCAGAGAGCCGTTAAACGACGGTTCGATATCTCCAATGCGTGGGATGGACAGAATGGGACCCACCGGCGTCCTTCGGTCGGTATTAAAAGCCGGTTTTGACGAATCCTATGCTTCCTGTCTCAACCAGAAGTTTTCCTGGACTGTGATGCAAAGCCCGGAAAGCCGGGAAAAATTAGCCATCATGACCGATACCTTTTTTAAAAACGGGGGCCAGCACATTCAGTACAATATGGTTGATACGGACGAACTGCGTGATGCTAAGCTTCACCCGGAGAAGCACAGGGATTTGGTAGTCAGGGTTGGCGGATTCAGTGCTTATTTTGTGATGCTTTCCCCGGAGATTCAGGACGACATTATTTATCGCAGCGAACAGGGTTGTTAATTCGCTGGATAGTTCGATCGCAAGATACTTCGCCTTCCGTATTGCAGGTTGAAATTCTGGCTTACATACAAGCTGATCCTCAATCCACCTCTTTTTGCCTAAATCGCCCAAAAATGCCATAATAATTGCCATAAATTACACGGAGAACAGGAGTTGGTAATGCCGAAACTTTCAGCTTTAATTCAGAACATGCCAGAGTATCCTTTTGCCAAGGTCAGCAAGATCTCCAAAATGGTGGAGCAGAGGGATGGCGTTCCCGTAATCAATGCCAGGATAGGTATCCCGGATCAGGAAGCGCCCAGAACAATCAAGGAGTGCATGACCAGGTTTATGGCTGTGCAGAACTCAACCTTCGGTTATCCCTGTGATGTTTATCCTCAGAGAGGAATCCCGGAGTTTATTGAAGCGATTATTGCGGACTACCGTGATAAATACGGGGTGAAACTTCTGCCTGAAAATGTCGCGGTAACCGGCTGGACCAAGGAAGTGCTGCATAACCTGGTGCGGCTTTTCAGTCGAGGCAAAATCTTGATTCCGGATCCTGTCTATCCGGCTTATGAGGGTGCTACAATTTTATCTCACAATACGATCAAACGAGTGAGGACATCCCGGTCTTCAGGATGGTTGCCCGAATTTGATTTCTCCGATGCTGAGGTTGTGGCGCTCTATTTCTGTGATCCGAACAATCCTACCGGGGCTGTAGCCGATATCGGTTTCTATCAGAAGCTGGCTGCCGAAATGAGATCCAGGGATATCTGCGGGATCTTTGATAAGGCTTATAAGGACTATATTTTTGAGGGTGCCAGTAGACCTGTCTCGATTACCCAGGTACCGGAATTGCTGGATTATGGTTTCGAAGTCGTCTCCTTCTCCAAGCATTACAATCTGGTCGGTGTAGGTCTCGGCTGGGTGATAAGCAGCCGGGAGAATATTGATTTGTGGCTTAAATTTTCCGGTCATTATAGTCAGGGTGTTGAATGGTACAAATAGAAGGTTGGTGCCGAAGCTCTGACCAATCCAGCGATTAAAGCCGAAATGAACCAGTATTTCGACCTTTTGAAAGAAAGGCGGGACATTATGGTGAAAGGTTTGAGTGAGCTGGGTTTGAAGGTGCATGCTCCCCGTGCAACTCCTTACCTGTGGGTGGAGGTCCCGGGTGGTTATGATGACGAAACCTTTGTGCTTGATAAAATGATCGGAGAAGCCCACGTTGCTTTCATGCCGGGATCGTATTTTGGTGAGTGTGGTAAGGGCTACTTCAGGGCTACCCTTTTTATTTCCAAAGAAGATATTGAAAAAGCTCTGGAGAGGATCAGCAGGGTGAAGTCCTGGTAAAGTTCATTCGCTCAGCAGTATAAATTTCTGAATGTATCGGGTTTTACGGCGTTTTTCTAGAAAATGAGAGTGGGGCAATCTGATGGTGTTGCCCCACTCTGTTTTCTTGAATTCTGTGTTCAGTCCTGGTTGCTTTTGCTCTCACCACTTCCCAGTGAAGGGGAGGAAACAGCAGCTACCATCTTCCCTTCAGCGGTTTTCTGACTGATTTTGTCATATACCGGGTTGTGGGCAGGAATGAGCTTACCAATGATGACATTTTCCTTCAATCCGATCAGTTTATCAACTTTCCCGGAAACCGCTGCCTCGGTCAGGACTCTGGTGGTTTCCTGGAAGGAAGCCGCAGCTAGCCAGCTATCGGTGTTCAGCGAAGCCCTGGTGATACCCATCAAAATGGGAATCGCAGTTGCGGGTTCGCCGCCTTCAGCCAGAACCTTGGCATTCAGGTCCTCATAATGGAAGCGGTCAACTATTTCTCCAGGTACCAGTTTGGTATCTCCGGATGAGACGATGCGCACCTGGGTCAACATCTGGCGCACAATTACTTCGATGTGTTTATCATTGATGTTGACACCCTGTGAGCGATAAACCTTCTGAACTTCCTCCACCAGATACTGTTGCACTGCCTGGCGACCCTTAATGCGCATTAATTCCTGAGGATTTAATGCACCCTCGGTGAGCTGCATACCGGGCTCAACTTTATCTCCATTCTTAATGCGCAGTTGAGCGGTAATTGGGACGGTGTATTCCCTTTCCTCCCTCTCTTCATACCTGATGACCAGTTTACCATCGCCGAGCACAACTTCTCCACCCCGGATGGCTTTAATTGAGGGTTGGGTCAGTTCAGTAGATCCGTCTTTCCTGTTCCCATCCGGTATTTGACTGGCAAGAATTGTATCGGCTTCGACCATCTGGCCGTTGTTGACCATTACCTGCCAGCCGGATGGCAGTGGATATTCATCGGTCAGAATTTCCGAGTTGACGATTTTAATATGTTTGCCTTCTACATCCTGTGTAATCTCAGCAATTCCACCGATTTCAGAAATTACGGCCTGTACCTTTGGTGCTCTCGCCTCAAAGAGTTCTTCTACCCTGGGCAGACCGGTCGTGATATCCAGCCCGATGATGCCACCGGTGTGGAAGGTACGCAAGGTAAGCTGTGTACCTGGTTCACCGATGCTTTGAGCCGCGATAATACCGATCGCCGTATTGGGTTCTACCAGCCTCCCACGGGCAAGATCTCTACCGTAGCATAGCCGGCAAACACCCCATCTTGACTGGCAGCTCAGGGGCGAGCGAACATAAACCTTACTTATCCCCGCTGCTGCAATCGCATTGGCTTTATCTTCATCAATCTCCTGATTGCGTTCAACAATCACCTCTCCCGTTTGCGGGTTAACGATAGGTGATGCCGCCAGCCGTCCCACAATCCTCTTGGCCAGAGGAGGCAGGAAACTGCTTTCAGGCGATTCAGAGAGCCAGATGCCTTCGGTGGTGCCGCAATCATCTTCACGGGTGATGACGTCCTGAGCAACATCAATCAGACGGCGGGTGAGATAGCCGCTACCGGATGTCCTCAGGGCGGTATCTGCCAAACCTTTGCGGGCGCCATGTGTCGAGATGAAGTATTCGAGAACGCTCAATCCTTCCCGGAGACTCGACTTGATCGGGAAATCTATGATTTTACCGGAAGGATTGGTCATCAATCCTCTCATGCCTGCCATCTGTTTGATCTGGGAGATATTACCTTTAGCACCTGAAGTGGACATCATGTAAATACCGCTGTTGCGGTCCATGGTCTGCGTCAGAACATCGGTCAACCTGTCGGCAGTTTCAGTCCAGATTTCAACCACCTGAGAATAACGTTCATCCTCGGTGATGACTCCCTGCCGGAACTTGTTTTCGACAACCTGAGTCTTTTCTTCAGCTTCCTTGATTAGTTCGGGTTTCTTGCTGGGAACCTCGATATCAGAAGCCGCAATTGTGATACCGGATGTGGTAGCATAATGAAAGCCCAGGCTCTTGATTTTATCCAGCATGGCGGCGGTTTCTTCGTTGGTCAGGATCTTGTAGCAGTCTGCCACGATCTGCCTTAAGCCTGATTTATCAACCACCCGGTTGATGAAACCGATTTGCTTTGGCAGAGCCTCATTGAAAATAATCCTGCCGACACTGGTCTTGATCCTCTGTCCTCCCCTGTCCATGTCGCGGACCTCAATTTCAGCTTTGAGATCGATGATACCCAGTTCATAAGCCAGCCTGGCTTCTTCAAAGCTGCCAAAAACCGAGCCTTCGCCCTTGGCGCCCTGGCGGATCGTGGTCAGGTAGTAGGAACCCAGCACCATATCAAGTGTAGGCGTTACAACCGGATCGCCGGAACTGGGCAGCAACATGTTGTGTATGCTGAGCATCAGTTCCCTCGCTTCAGCTACGGCTTCCTTGGACAGAGGCACATGGACTGCCATCTGATCGCCATCGAAGTCTGCATTAAAGGCCGCGCAGACTAGTGGATGGATCTGAATGGCACTGCCATCGATCAATACTGGTTCAAAGGCCTGCACGCTCAGACGGTGCAGAGTGGGAGCGCGGTTGAGTAAAACTGGTCTTTCCTTGATCACCTCTTCCAGGATATCGTAAACCTCCGGTCTGGCACGTTCCACCAGTCGGCGGGCACTCTTAATGTTGTGTGCAAGGTCCTTCTGAACCAGATAGCGCATGACAAAGGGCTTAAAGAGTTCCAGAGCCATCCTCCTGGGTAGACCGCATTGGTGTAATTTGAGTTCCGGACCTACAACGATGACCGAACGTCCGCTATAATCCACCCGTTTACCCAGCAGATTCTGGCGGAAACGTCCCTGTTTTCCGCGTAGCATATCTGAAAGTGATTTAAGCTTGTGATTGCCGCTAACGGAGACTGCACGTCCACGGCGACCATTATCAATCAGTGAATCTACCGCTTCCTGTAGCATCCTTTTTTCGTTTCGGATAATGATCTCGGGAGCGCCGATATCCATCAAGTGGTGCAGGCGGTTATTGCGGTTGATTACCCTCCGGTAAAGGTCATTCAAATCGCTGGTTGCGAATCTACCGCCATCGAGCTGTACCATCGGTCTCAAATCCGGAGGCAGTACCGGGAGTACGGTTAAAATCATCCATTCCGGCTTATTGCCACTGCGGCGGAAAGCCTCCACAACCTGGAGCTGTTTGCTGGCCTTTTTCCGTCTTTGCCCGGAACCTGAAAAGGTTTCCTGCAGGAGTTCGTTCCGCATCTCGTCCAGGTTAATCGAACGGATGATCTTCAGGATTGCCTCGGCTCCCATACCGGCTTCAAATACATCGCCGTATTTTTCCTTGAGTTCGTTATACTGGGTTTCCGTCAGCAATTCCTTGACATGCAGGTCTTTTAATCGCTCGATGCTACTGCCGACCTCGTCTTTCAACCGGGTCTCTTCTTCAATGGCGTTCGAACGGAGCTGGTTGATTTCATCCACGGATGCTCCGTTTTTCTCCATTTCTCTGATTTTGGCGTCAAGATCAGCCTGCCGTTTCGGGATTTCCTGATTCAGATTATCTTCCAGCTTTTTAATGGTAGCCTGGCGGGCTTCCTCATTGATTGAGGTGACAATGTAATGTGAAAAGTAGAGTACTCGATCCAGAGCGCGCGGTGAGAGATCGAGCAATAAACCGATCCTGCTTGGGACTCCCTTGGCAAACCAGATATGGCTGACGGGACAGGCCAGCTCAATGTGCCCCATGCGTTCGCGCCTAACCTTGGCACGGGCTACTTCTACTCCGCATTTATCGCAGATGATACCCTTATAACGTATTTTCTTGTATTTCCCGCAGAAGCATTCGAAATCCTTGGTTGGACCAAAAATACGCTCACAGAACAAACCATCACGTTCCGGCTTTAAAGTCCGGTAGTTGATGGTCTCTGGTTTGGTTACTTCTCCATAAGACCAGCTTCTGATCTGCTCAGGAGACGCCAGTGAAATGCGTACCGCATCAAAATCGTTAACTTCCAGCATTTTTCTCCTCTACCTCTTCAGACTCTTGAGAAATTCCCGGTGTCGTCTGGTGTTCAGTGATCAGATCTCCGGGCTCTCCCGATTCTTCTTCATTGATGACTTCAATTGCCAGTCCCAGACTCTGCAGTTCCTTGACCAGAACCTTGAAGGATTCCGGCACTCCTGGCTGGATGATATCTTCATTTTTAACTATTGCTTCATATGTCTTGGCTCGACCAGTGACGTCATCGGATTTAATTGTCAGGACTTCCTGCAGGTTATGGGCTGCACCATAAGCCTCCAGTGTCCAGACCTCCATTTCCCCGAAACGCTGACCGCCGAACTGCGCTTTGCCACCCAGCGGTTGCTGGGCAATCAGTGAATAGGGACCTGTTGAGCGGGCGTGTACCTTGTCTTCGACCAGATGGATCAGTTTCATCATGTAGATGTTACCGATCGTGACAGGCTGATCGAAAGGCTCACCGGTGCGCCCGTCACGCAGAATAACTTTCCCGGTAACCGGTGAAGGCAGGTTCTTTTCGGAACTCAGCCTCTTGGAAAGCTTTTCCATTTCCGACAGTTCCATTTCTCTGGCATCAATCCCGAGGTCATCCAGCCACAGGCGCAAGGCGGCTTTTTTGGCTTCCTCGGGGAAGTTGCTATCGAAAATTTTATCCGCGTCATAACCTCTTTCGGTTAGCCAGCTTTTTACCCTGTCCATATCCAGGTTCGCTTTGTCGGTGACCGGATCGAGTTCCACCGCTCCGGCTCGCTGCACAATCCAGGCTCTTGCCAGTCCGCTTTCAATGTCGTTGTCATCGGCACCGTCAAATACCGGTGTTAAAGCCTTGAAGCCCAGTATCTGCGCTGCCCAGCCGAGATGAGTTTCCAGGATTTGCCCGATGTTCATGCGGGAGGGGACGCCGATCGGGTTGAGAACGATATCCACCGGCGTACCATCAGGCAGGAAGGGCATATCCTCTTTGGGGGCAATCAAAGCCACGACACCTTTGTTCCCGTGTCTTCCGGCTATTTTATCGCCTACTGAGACCTTGCGTTTCTGGGCTACCCAGACCTGCACCCACTGGTTTACACCAGCCGGGATTTCATCGGAATTTTCGCGTGAGAAAACCTTAACATTGATCACCTTTCCCCATTCACCGTGGGGAACTCTTAAAGACGTATCTTTGACCTCACGGGCTTTCTCACCGAAAATAGCCCGTAACAGCTTCTCTTCTGCAGAGAGTTCGGTCTCGCCCTTCGGGCTGATTTTGCCCACCAGGATATCTCCAGGATTAACTTCGGCTCCGATGCGAATGATGCCGTTTTCATCCAGCTCCCGCAGGCTTTCTTCTCCAACATTGGGTATATCCCGGGTGATTTCTTCTGGACCGAGCTTGGTGTCCCGGGCTTCCACCTCGTGTTTTTCGATATGTATCGAGGTAAATTTATCATTTTCTACCAGCCTGGAGCTGATAACGATGGCATCCTCATAGTTGTAACCTTCCCAGCTCGCAAAGGCGCAGATGATATTTTGCCCGAGAGCCAGCTCCCCATGATCAATCGCAGAGCTATCAGCAATCAGGGAACCGGCTTCAACCCGGTCTCCTTTATTCACAATCGGCCTCTGGGTAATACAGGTTCCCTGGTTGGTCCTGACGAATTTCATCAATGGATAGGTGTCCTGGGTGCCATCATCCCGGGTAATCACGATAGCTGATCCGGTAACCGACGTAACCACCCCCGGGTTTTGGGCAAAAACGAGCTGGCCGCTGTGTTTGGCAGCTTCGGCTTCCATACCGGTTGCTACAAGAGGAGCTTCAGCTTTGATCAGCGGAACAGCCTGCCGTTGCATGTTGGCGCCCATCAGAGCACGGTTAGCATCGTCATGCTCCAGGAAAGGTATTAATGCTGTTGCAACACTGACTATCTGTTTGGGAGAGACATCCATCAGATCAACTTTATCCGGTTTTACAAGAAGATAATGATCTGCCTGCCTGGCTTCGATATTATCACCGACAAACTGGTTGTGCTCGTCCAGTTTTGCATTTGCCTGTGCAATGGTGTACTGATCTTCTTTGTCGGCTGAGAGGTAAATCACCTCATCGGAGACAAAAGGTACAACCTTGACAGTTCTGGCGGGCATTTTTGCCAGTTTTGCCTGGATTTTGGCGGTGATGACTGACCCTTCCTTAACAATTGTTTTCCCTTCCTCATCCAGGATCGTCTCCCGTGCGGTTCTACCAACCAGTCTGGTATCCGTATTCTCAAGTTCTTTGACCACAATGCGGTACGGGCTTTCAATAAACCCGTATTCATTAATCCTGCTATAGGTTGCCAGTGAGCCGATCAGACCGATGTTCGGCCCTTCCGGTGTTTCGATCGGACATATGCGTCCGTAGTGCGAATAATGGACATCTCGCACATCGAAACCGGCTCTTTCGCGGGAAAGACCACCCGGACCCATCGCGGAAAGACGTCTCTTGTGGGTCACTTCAGCCAGAGGATTGGTTTGATCCATAAATTGAGATAACTGGGATCCACCGAAGAATTCTCTGACTGCCGCGACGACGGGACGGATATTTACCAGCGCATTGGCTGTTACAGCCTCGGTCGGGATGATGCTCATGCGCTCCTTGACGACTCTCTCGAGTCGCAGCAGTCCGATGCGGAACTGGTTCTGGAGCAGTTCACCGACTGTGCGTACACGGCGGTTTCCAAGGTGATCAATGTCGTCATCATGACCCTCGCCATTGTTGATCAGGATCATGTGACGGATAATCGCCACAATATCCTCACGGGTCAGACACCGCACATCCTCACTGATTTTAAGCCCCAGCCTTGTGTTCAGCTTGTAACGTCCGACATTACCCAGATCGTAGCGGGTTTCATCAAAGAACAGGTTATTGATCAGTTTACGGGCGTTTTCGATATTGGGAGGGTCTCCGGGGCGCAGTTTGCGGTAAATATCTATCAGTGCCTCCGCCTCATCTTTAACTCCCAGATCCCTGTCCATGGTGGATTTGATATACTGGTGTTCAGGATCTTTTTCCACGTCTTTGAACAGATCCAGCAACTGGTTATCGGTGCCGAACCCGATGGCACGCAAAAGCGTGGTAACGGCGATTTTCCGCTTGCCATCAATCTTAGCGGCGATAATATCACGGTTGCTGGTCTCGAATTCAAGCCAGGCTCCCCGTGTAGGAATTATTTTAGCCGAACAGAGTGTTCTGCCGCTGGCGGGGTCTTCTCTGGCAGTAAAATAGACACCCGGAGAGCGCAGTAACTGACTTACTACGATGCGTTCTGCCCCACTGGTAATAAAAGTACCTTTGGATGTCATCAGCGGTATGTCCCCAAAAAACAAATCCTGCTCTTTGATTTCGCCGGTTTCTTTAACCAGCAATCTTGTGCGCACATAGAGGGGAGCAGAATAAGTCAGGTCTTTTTGCCGGCATTCCTGCTCGTTGTAGCGGGGCTCGCGGAATTCGTAGCCCACGAAACTAAGCTCCAGCCGGTTTCCGGTAAAATCTTTAATCGGAGATATTTCTTCAAATAGCTGTTTCAATCCCTTCTCCTGAAACCAGCGAAAGGAGTTCAACTGTACTTCAATCAGGTTTGGGACATCCAGTATTTGGGGCAGGCGGGAGAAAGATTTACGACCATCAGAGGTTCCATATCCGATACACGTTGATACCATAAATACTCCTCTAATTTTATTCTTTAAAAAGGCGCAAATATTTTTTTGCTGCGGTACTAAAAGGCAACAGGGGCTAAAGAAAGATTATGTTTGAAACGAAAATTCTTCAGAGGCGCAATCACAAATTTTAATAATAGCATCTTTAATAAAAAATGTCAAGCCTGCCTATCCTCTCCTTTTATTTTTCCAATAGGCAGGTTGAAACAGTTTTCTTATTTTTCAGGTAATATTATAGCACAACTACTGTTGTTTGTTAATTTCACTCAAGGATAATTGTGCCACTTTTTCCGCCGCTTTTTTTCACCAGACGTATATTGTCAATACGAATTCCACGGTCAACGGCTTTGCACATATCGTAGATTGTGAGAGCCGCTACCGCAGTCGCTGTCATCGCTTCCATTTCTACACCGGTTTTACCGGTATTTTTTACCGTTGAGGTGATGTAAATAGCGTGGTTCGATTCATCAATTTCCAGTTCAACTCTTATTTCACTCAGGAGCAAGGGGTGACAAAGAGGGATCAAATTTGGGGTTTGCTTGGCTGCCATAATTCCGGCTATCTGTGCAACAGTGAGCACATCACCCTTGGCAATCTTTCCCCTTTTGATGAGTTCGATGGTTTCTGCTTTCATGTGCACTGTGCCCTTTGTGACAGCTTCCCTCATTGTGTCCGGTTTGGCACTGATATCCACCATCCGGGGGCGTCCCTGTTCATCCAGATGAGTTAATTGTTCCATTTTTCATCCTCCCACCTGGCAAAATGGTCTATCTCCCGGCTTGAGACCCTGGCTTAGATGGTGTTCTAGCGGCTTTTCTGCGACGGCTTTTTTGATCAATCCCTTAAGATCTTCATCGGTGATTCCGTGTCGCAAAGGTTCTCTGAGATCAATCATTGATTCTGACATCAGACATGGGCGGAGTTTACCGTCCGCTGTCAAACGCAGGCGGTTGCAGCTAAAGCAAAAATGTTCGCTGATGGCGGTGATAAAACCGATGGTTCCTCTGGCTCTCGGGAATTTATAATATTTCGCCGGACCGTTTCCTCTGGTATGTTTGAAGGGCTCCATTTTTCCGAGGATATCGAGTTTTGATTTGATTTCCCTGGCAGGAATTCCCTGAGGTAGATTTCCATCCTGTTGTGCATAAGGCATTAGTTCGATGAATCGAACATGCCATTCTTCATTAATAGTTTTCCGGGCAAAGTCCAGAATTTCATCATCGTTAATACCTGACATTACCACCATATTGATTTTTACGGGATTCAATCCCGTTTCTCTGGCTACCTCAATGCCTTTTAATACATCCCTGATATCTCCGCCCCGGCAGATCTTTTTGTATTTTTCTGGATTCAGAGTATCAAGGCTGATATTCACCCGGTGCAGTCCGGCCTGCCTCAATTCTCTGGCAAATCCAGCCAGCAGGATGGCATTGGTAGTCAGGGAGATATCTACCAGTCCTTCGATTTGTGAAAGCATGCGGACAAAATCAACAATGCCCAGCCTGACCAGCGGTTCTCCTCCGGTAATTCTCACCCTGGAAATACCCATTTCTGCTCCTGCGCGGACAATCCTGATGATTTCTTCGTAGGTCAGAATTCCGGCATGAGGAATCCAGGTCACACCTTCTTCAGGCATACAGTAAATGCAGCGCAGGTTACACCGGTCGGTCACTGATATGCGCAGGTAATTGATTGGACGCTGGTAGGAATCACAAAGGATGGTCATTTCAATTTCCTTCATTCTATGACAGAATATTTGCCATTATTATAGCATCTTTAGCTTTGAACCATAAATTTTGATTGCAACCGGTTTTTAATCTGATCACCTGTTCATATTTTTCTCCAGAAGATAAGCAGAAATTTTCACCTGATGGATGGATTAATCCTGAGTAAAAAAGGAAAACAGCGGGATGGAATTATCAGTCCGGATTAAAGAAGAATATGGATCAAAGCTGGTCATACCTGCATTATAATTAAACCAGAAAACTGTTTTAGTCAGATCTAATCATGAAAGCTCTGGTAAAAACCCGATCAGGAAGTCACGTGATTTTCCAAGTGTCGAGGGTTTGGATTGCCATTGCTGAAGTTTAAGTTCTGCAGAATGGGTAGATAGTGGATTTTGCAAGTGATTTAAGAAGGGAGGATGGCGAAATGCTTGATAACAACACCTATAATTTGATGGAGCAAATCGTGCAGGAAAGCAAAAGCCTCTGGAGAATCAGAAATTCATATCTTAGAGATGCTGAATCCTGCTCAGAATGTGTGGAATTCTGGCGCAAACTTGCGGATGATAAAGAAAAACACATCAAAGACCTCGAAAAGCTGATCGCAGCTCACACCTCGGTGATTGAATCCGCACGCCGCTAATTTTCAATGCGTAATTTAAGGATCCTTTCCTGATTGCGCCAGCCGGTTTAAAATTTTGGCGGCTTCCCGGGCTGCGTTTCCTCTATGACTGACCCTGTTTTTGATTTCCATAGGAAGTTCAGCCAAGGTTTTGTCTAACTCAGGGAAGTAAAAAATCGGATCATAGCCAAATCCCAGGTTTCCACGGGGTTGGAAAGCGATCAGCCCACTACACTCACCCGAGCACAACTCAATCTTCCCTTCTGGCAGGGCAATCGCAATTACGCAGCGAAAGCGTGCGGTTCTTTTCTCCCAGGTGATATCTTTGAGTTTGTCCAGGAGGAATTTTATCCTTTCCTCGTCGGAGGCATGATCTCCGGCATAACGGCGTGACCTGATGCCCGGTTCACCGTTGAGTGCATCTACCTCGAGACCTGAATCATCAGCCAGTGATAATAAGCCGGAAGCTTTTGCAAAAGCCATTGCCTTAAGGCTGGCATTCTCTTCAAAGGTTTTGCCAGTTTCGGTCACCTCCAGATTTAGTCCAATCTCAACAGGAGTCCTGATTTTAAAAGGGATGTTTTCCAGAAGATGCCGGTATTCTTCGATTTTCCCGGGATTATTGGTGGCAATCAGCAAGTCGCGCATATTCTGGTCAGTATTCAATCCCTCTGCGGGCGCTTATTCCTTTATCAAAAGGATGTTTGATTTTGACCATTTCAGTTACCAGATCGGCAATTTCTATAATCCTGGGGTCCGCCAGCCGACCGGTCAGGATAAGCTCTACATGTTTCGGTTTTTCCTGAATCAGGCGAATAACATCTTCCACAGGGATGAGTTTGAAGGCGGTGGCTACATTGATTTCATCCAGAACCACCAGATTATAATCACCGCTGAGAATTGCCTGGCGTGCAACCATCAATGCCTGTCCGGCCTGTTCGATTTGTTCCAGCTTGATATGCCGGGGGTCTACGAAGGTCTCCTGCCCGAAACTCACCAGAGTCACGTTGGGCAGCTTGCAAAGAATATTGCGCTCACCGTATGGATATTCGCCTTTCATGAAGAAAACAATAAAGACTTTTAAACCGTGTCCAAGAGCACGGATTACCGTACCCATTGCGGCTGAGGTTTTTCCTTTACCCTCTCCGGTGAATACCTGTACCAGCCCCTGATCTGGCTTATTTTTTGAGGATAAATTACGTTTTAATTCGCCGGTCAATTTTTCGAGCTCATAGATTATTTGATTCCATTAAACAATCCGGTTTCTGGATTGTCAAAGGCAATAATATCCGATTTAAGGCGAAATTGTTCAATTACTGGTTATAATGCTATAATAACAAGCGCAAAAAAGAAGCTGCAAAGGAGAATATTCTACGGATATCATACCCGCCATTGATTTAAGAAACGGCAAATGCGTCCGCCTTTATCAGGGTAATTATGAACGGGAGACGGTTTTTAACGAAAATCCTCTCGAAGTAGCTTTGCAGTGGCAAGCTATGGGAGCCAACCGGATACATATCATTGATCTGGATGGTGCAGCTTCAGGCGAAGTGGTTAACTGGGAAGTTATCGAGCGAATTACTACTGCGATTTCGATACCAACGCAATTGGGTGGTGGAGTCAGGGATTTGCCAACCATCGAAAAGCTGTTGAAAACAGGTGTGGAGCGTGTAATTCTGGGGACAGTTGCCGTGGAGAACACTGAACTGGTCAGGCAGGCATGCGTAAAATATGCCGAATCCATCATCGTCAGCATTGATGCCAGAGAAGGGATGGTGGCTACCCATGGCTGGCGCCAGAAAACTGAGTTGAAAGCAGTTTTACTGGCCCGAGAAATGGTTAAACTCGGAGTCCGGCGTTTTATTTACACCGATATAGCGCGGGATGGTACGCTTTCCGGGCCTAATTATGATGCTATTGCTGAGCTGATTGAGGCAATCCGGCTGCCGGTCATCGCTGCCGGGGGTATATCTTCATTAAGCCATTTGAAGGTTTTGAAACAGATCGGTGTTGAAGCGGCGATCATTGGGAAAGCGCTTTATACCGGGGACATAGATTTAAGACAGGCTTTGGAAATTGCCAATTAGCTATTTCTCCGGCTTACTGGATAATACTACCTTCTTCAGAATTCCCGATTGCAGGTGTTTCATATAAGTTAATTTGTATTGAAGAACAGAAGGGAATTAAAAAGCATAGTGAAATAAATTTATTAAATGGGTTTTATATAAGTCAATTTGTACTGAAGAACAGAAGGGGCGATAAGAGGTCATTATGGCACTGAAATTTGATACTAAAGGGCTGATACCGGCGATTATTCAGGATGCGGAAACCAGAGAAGTTCTGATGCTGGGATATATTAACCAGGAATCTCTGAAACTAACATTTTCCTCCGGTGAGGTCTGGTTTTATAGTCGGAGTCGGCAGGAACTCTGGCACAAGGGTTCGACTTCAGGGAACGTTTTAAGGGTAAAAGAAATCTGGCAGGACTGTGACAGGGACGCACTGCTGATCCTGGTAAATCCTGCGGGGCCGGTCTGTCATACCGGTAATCGCTCGTGTTTCTTTGAAAAGTTACCGGGTCCGGATTCAGCCTGAGTTGATCTGAAGTCCCGTTGAATTAGCAGATTCAGTGACAGGCACTGGCTGTTCTATTTCGATGACCTTTTTAAGGGCAGCCAGTGCTACCTCAAGCTGCTGGTCGTCTGGCTGCTGGGTGGTTAGGGATTGAAGCCACAGCCCCGGTTTTAACAGAATCTTCATAATTGGATTGCCCGGGTGTCTCGAGGTGAGATAGATGAATTCGTATCCGAGGGCAGCAATCACCGGCACGAGCAGGATACGTGAAAGAACCATCAATCCCAATCCTGGTTTCCCCACCAGGGAAAACACGATAATGGCGATAATCAAAACTGCAAAAAGGAAGCTTGTTCCACATCTCGGGTTAGCGGTGCTGTATTTCCTAGCTGACGCAACTTCAAGAGGCGCCTTGTCTTCATAAGCATTGACCGCTTTATGTTCGGCTCCGTGGTAGGCAAAAACCATCCGGATATCCTTCATCATCGAAACCAGTTTGAGGTAGGCGATAAAAATACCCAGCCTGATAAATCCTTCCACCAGATTAAAGGTTATGGAAGAATTGATATACGAGTCGAAAATCCTGGTAATGAAAAGGGGCAGGAGAAAGAACAGGGCAACGGCAAATGCTAAAGCCGGTAACAATATAGCCCAGGTTGACCAGCCGGTCAACCTGGTTTTTTCCTCTTCCAGTGCGACGTTGGCTGAATGCATTAACGTCTGGATACCGAGCACCAGTGATTCAATCAGCACCAGAATACCGCGAATAAAAGGCGTCTTCCGCCACCTGCCGGTATAGATTTGTGACAGTTGTTCGGAATAGATTCCTATTTCTCCATTTGGACGGCGTATGGCGGTGACCATGACCTTTTGCCCTCGCATCATGACCCCTTCGATTACCGCCTGCCCACCGTAGTAAAATTTTTTTTCAGACATTTTTTCCCCTTAAACAAAAAGGAGCGGTACCGAACCCGCTCCTTCAGGTACAACCTGCTCGGGATTACTTGTCCATCTTATAACGCTGTTTGAAACGCTCCACCCGCCCGGCGGTATCAATAATTTTCTTTTCGCCGGTGAAGAACGGGTGACACTTACTACACAGTTCAACCCGCAATTGCTTTTTAGTTGAGCCTGTGGTGAAGGTGTTCCCGCAGGAGCAGATAACCTGTGCATCTGGATAATATTTTGGATGAATTTTTTCTTTCATTTTCACCTTTATACAGCGTAAACGCTGACCTTTCTCCTGTTATTAGTATAAGGTTCAAATTTGACCTTACCGTCAATCAAAGCAAAGATTGTATAATCTTTGCCAAGACCCACATTATTGCCGGGATGGATTTTGGTGCCGCGCTGGCGTACGATAATTGTTCCAGCCTGCACCAGTTCTCCGTCAAACCTTTTCACCCCCAGCCTTTGACCGGGACTGTTGCGCCCGTTAGTTGAACTTCCGCCGCCTTTTTTATGAGCCAATTGTAATCACCTCGCTTAGTTAATTGTTTTCACCTGGTTTAATGATGCTGTCAATGACCAGCCGAGTGTATTTTTGACGGTGTCCGGTTTTCTTGGTGTAATGGTCTTTGGCTTTGAATTTTAAAACGATGATTTTTTTGCCCTTTACCATGCCTCTGGAAGTAGCAACTACTTTTGCACCTTCCACGGTCGGGGTTCCCACCAGAACCTTATTCTCATCGGAGATGAGCAACACCTTATCAAATTCAACTTTTTCACCCTCGGCTGAACCATTGAGATCAACATCAATAGTCATACCAGGAGCTACCTTGAATTGCTTTCCACCGGTTTCAATTATCGCGTAAATGGCACACCTCCCATAAATACAACTTCATATTTTAGCAGAAATCCAGTTATCTATGCAATTCCCCGAGATTGGGGATCAATTCCCTGCTTCACGTATGACCATCAGGGGTATCTGCCCTTCTCTCAGGATTTTTTCTGCTGTGCTACCAAAAGCCCAGCGTGCAACTGGCGACCTGCCCCGGGTAGCCATGATAATCAGATCAAATTGTATTTTTTTCTCAAGTTCAAGGATTTCACTGGCGGCATCTATGCCGAGCTTGGTGATGTGTTCCACCGCAACTCCCTGGCTTTTCACTTCATTTTCGATTGATTGCAGATATTCTTCCAGATACTTCAGGGTTGCTGCGTCAATCTCATCCCAGTTAACGCCAACCCCGGCGTTCATTCCATCTAGGTTGCGAGCATAGATTGTTTCCGCCATACTGAATAAAGTAATACTCGCCTGTAATTTGCGGGCCAACTCTACGGCGTATGGTACTGCAATTTTGCTGGCTTCAGAGCTGTCGAGCGGAACCAGAATTCTCTGTATGAGTCCCTTCTTTTGAGGACCGGGTGTCTTCCCTGCAACGCGTATCAAAAGAGTCGGGATTCCCAGCCCGCGCACAACTTTATCTGCCACATTACCCATTGCCAGAGCCCTGATTCCTGAAGCTCCCCGGGTAGTCATGACCACCAGGTTGATAGAATTTTTCTGCACGTACTCTGAAATAGCTCTGGCGGGTTCTTCGCCGGTTATCACTTCAGCCTGTAATTTGGGTATTTCGATGCCCCACAGGTCTTTTATTTCTTTTTTCAGGCTTTCTGCCACGTAATTCAGATAAATGCTGTGCATGCGTACCAGATGTTGATGTCCTGGCGGGCAGACATGCAGGAGATACGCTTCAGCTTTTAATCTGGCAGCAAGGTCGCGTACATAGGGAATAGCTGATTCGGATAACTCTGATCCATCAAGTGGTATAAGTATTTTATCAAACATACGCTGCTCCTTCACGTAATTAGTGTTTTCTGAAATCTTTTTGCTGGCGATATAATCCATGCTTTTTTCGCCGGCCGTAATCTGTCCGGTCGCAGACAGTATTCATGTTTTACATTCATTATGAATTTTATCCCAGAGACTGTCTACTTTAATCCTCAGTTCATCCACTGTACCATCATTCCTGATAATTACGGTAGCAAGGTGTGCTTTCTTCTCTGGAGGCGGCTGGGCAGCCAAACGCGCGAGTGCTTCTGCTTCGGATAATCCTCTCGATTTTAAGCGGGCGATGCTGATCTCAACCGGCGCAGTTACCAACCATAATTCATCAACCATGTCACGCCAGCCCGCTTCGATCAAAAGGGTTGCCTCAATAACGACGACCTTTGCTCCCTTCTGCCTGAGACTATCGATCCGTTTTTCAATTTCCTTCCTGATGAGTGGATGCAGTATCCTGTTCAGTCTTGCTACGGCTTCAGGATTATCGAAAACAATGCCTGATAATTTTTTACGATCTATGGCTCCTGTGTCGCTGATGATGCCGGCACCGAAATTATCCACCAGAACCTGCCATCCTTCCGTGCCGGGGGCATAAATTTCATGTCCTACTTTATCCGCATCAATTACAACCGCGCCTTTTTCTTCCAGAAGACGGGCGACACTGCTTTTACCGCTGCCGATATTTCCGGTTATTCCGATAATTTTCATAATCCCAGTCTATTACTTAGAATTATGCCGGTCAAGAAACCTTATCATCGGGTTCCCGCTAAAATATAATTATAATATTATATTGTTTTGTCTGGTGGTATAATATTACATAACATGAGGTGATTCATGCGTGAAGCATTACTATATGAGAAAAAGCCCGGCCTTGGAGTAAAATGTCATGTCTGCCAGTGGCGCTGCAGTATTGCTCCCGATCATACCGGTGTCTGCCGTATGTATAGAAACACGGGCGGAGTTCTTTATAACCTGAACTACGCGCTTGCTTCTTCTGTTGCGGTGGATCCGGTTGAGAAGAAACCACTCTATCATTTTTACCCCGGTAGTCAGGTCTTTTCTCTGGGAAGCTGGGGATGTAATTTCCACTGCCCCGGCTGCCAGAACTGGCAGATTTCATGCGTTGATATGGCGCCTGCTGTAAGAGAATCAGAAGAAATTCTTCCCGAAAGAGCCATCCAGCTTGCCCTCCAGAGTAACTGTCAGGGAATAGCCTGGACTTATAACGAACCTACCATGTGGTTTGAATATACGCTGGATTGCGCCAAACTGGCTAAAGCCAGGAATCTCTATACGGTGTATGTGACCAATGGCTATATGAGTCCGGAGGCTCTGGATGTTATCGGGCCTTATCTGGATGCTTGGAGGGTGGATGTAAAAGGCTTTTCAGACGAATTTTACCGCAAGATTGCCAGGATTACCAGATGGAGAGGGATTCTGGAGGTCGCTGAACTGGCTAAAAAGAAGTGGAGAATGCACGTTGAGGTGATAACAAACGTTGTTCCGGGGCAGAACGATGACGACGAACAACTAAGCGGCATCGCTCGCTGGATAAAAGATAGTCTGGGTGAACTGACTCCCTGGCATGTCACGCGCTTTTATCCCCAGTATCAGATGAATGATCTTTCTCCGACACCCATCTCTACTCTGGAGCATGCCTTAAAAATCGGGAAAAAAGAGGGATTGAAATTTGTTTACATCGGGAATGTCCCCGGACATACAGGTGAGAATACATATTGCTATCAATGTGGTAGATTGATCATCGAAAGAACGGGTTACACGGTACATGTCTCCGGACTGGCGGGGACAAAGTGCAGGTTCTGCGGTGCTGACCTGAATTTTAGAATGCGCTGAAAGCGAAAAAGGAGCATGCTATGATCAGAGAGCCAGTTGTTGCCGGACAGTTCTACCCCGCTTCACCTGCCCAGCTTAAAGCCATGATCGAATCGTTCGTGGATCGAAATGCCCTGAAAGAAGATGTAATCGGCCTGATTGCTCCTCATGCAGGGTATATCTATTCAGGGGCGGTTGCTGGTGCCACATTTTCCAGGGTTGAATTCAAAGATACATTAATCATCATCGGTCCGAATCACACCGGATACGGTAAACCCTTCAGTATCATGACCGAAGGTACCTGGCGTACGCCTCTTGGTGATGTTCAGATAGATCAGGAAATGGCTGAAAAGCTGGTGGCGGTGTCCGCTCATCTTGAACCTGATCTGGCTGCACACCGGTTTGAGCATTCCATTGAGGTTCAACTGCCGTTTGTGCAGTATTTTAAGCCGGATATAAAAATAGTCCCGATTATTTTTGGTGCTGGTGATCTGCAGGTTTTTCAGGAAATTGGCAGGGAAATCGCCCGGGCAGTCAAAGAACTCAGAAGAGAGGTTATAGTCTTCGCCAGCAGTGATATGAACCATTATGAATCTCAGCGGATTGCCCAGAAAAAAGATCACCAGGCGATTCAGGCTATCCTTGAGATGAATGAAGCTGCACTTTTCAGGAGGGTGCAGGAACTTGATATAACCATGTGCGGCTTCGCTCCGGCGATTACCACGATCGTTGCTGCGAAAGAACTGGGAGGGGGCAAAGCCGAGCTGGTAAAATATCAGACCAGCGGTGATGTTTCGGGTGATTATGATTCAGTAGTTGGGTATGCCGGGATTATTATACGCAGGCTATCTCCCCTTGTTCAACTGGCCAAAAATGCAGTTGAAACTTTTGTCAGGGAGAGAAGAATCTATGAACCCTATGATCTTACTCCGGAGATGCGTGAGCGTGCTGGTGTGTTTGTTTGTATCAAGAAAAATGGGGAATTAAGAGGTTGTATCGGTACCTTTGAACCCTGTCAGGAAAATGTCGCCCGTGAAATCATAGCTAATGCCATAGCTACTGCAACTCGCGATCCGAGGTTTGAACCGGTTGAACCTGATGAATTAAAGGACCTGGAGTACACTGTTGACGTGCTTACACATCCCGAGCCGGTACCGGGTAAAGAGTACCTTGACCCGAAAAAATACGGTGTCATCGTGGAGTCAGGTTATCGTAGAGGTCTGCTCCTGCCGGACCTTGAGGGAGTGGATACCGTTGATTATCAAATTGAAATCTGCCGGCAGAAGGCGGGTATCGGTCCGGATGAACCGGTAAAGCTCTACCGGTTTGAAGTAAAAAGATACAAATAACAGCGTTTTTCATTTAACTTTTGTTGCATGATTCTGCAGCAAGGGAGTAGCGTCTTAATCTACACGCGGGCATGAATCATTCTTGAAATATTTTTTCTTTACGCTGCAGACATAATAAGAGTACAATAATACTGATACGACTATTCTGTTTCCGGTTGATGAGATGGATTTATTTGAGCAAAAGTATCAGGAGTCGTTGAAAAAAGAAGCCCCTCTAGCCGCGCGTATGAGACCTTCCACCCTCGAGGAATTCGTCGGGCAGGAACATATCATTGGCCCGGGGAAGGTTCTCAGAAGAGCTATTGAAAGCGGTCAGTTGCCTTCGATTATTTTCTGGGGACCGCCGGGCAGCGGAAAAACCACGCTGGCTTTCATCATCGCTAATTCAACACGTTCCTTTTTTAGTCCAGTCAGTGCGGTCAGTTCCGGGGTAAACGATTTGCGCAAAATCATTGAAGAAGCAAAGGAACGCCGCAAATTATATCAGCAGAAAACCATCCTGTTTGTTGATGAAATCCATCGTTTTAACAAGGGGCAGCAGGATGCTATTTTGCCATATGTCGAGGACGGTACGGTAACCCTGATTGGTGCGACCACCGAGAATCCTTCCTTTGAAGTGAATTCGCCTTTACTTTCCAGGAGCAGGGTTTTTGTTTTGAAACCCTTGAGCAATGCCGAAATACGAACAATTGTGCTACGAGCATTGAAAGATCGGGAACGTGGGCTGGGTAATCTGGATATCGAGATCAGTGATGAAGTGCTCGAGCACCTGAGCATCATGTCCGGCAATGATGCACGGATTGCTTTGAATGCGCTGGAAATGGCGGTATTAACTGCTCCTCCCGATGAAAAGGGAAAACGAAAGATCACGCTGGAAATGATCGAAGATGCCTTTCAGCATCGAGCCCTGCAATATGACCGGGCGGGGGAACAGCATTATGATATCATCTCGGCATTGCATAAATGCATGCGTGATTCTGATCCGGATGCAACTCTTTACTGGCTGGGACGCATGATCGAATCAGGAGAAGATCCCCTGTATATTGCGAGACGCATTGTCCGGTTTGCCACTGAAGACATCGGTCTGGCCGACCCGCAGGCTCTGGTTATTGCCATGGCTGCTCAGCAGGCAGTGCATTTTATCGGCATGCCAGAAGGCAATCTTGCTCTGGCTGAAGCAGCGGTTTATATGGCTACCGCTCCTAAAAGCAACTCCCTTTATACCGGTTATTCAAAAGTGCAGGAAGTTATCAGGCATGGTACAAATGAGCCGGTGCCTTTACACCTTCGTAATGCGGTGACAAACTTGATGAAAGACCTCGGTTACGGAAAGGGTTATAAATATGCCCATAGTTTCCCGGGACATTATGTTGAGCAGGAACATCTGCCTCCCTCACTTAAAGGCAGCAGGTTCTATTTCCCGGGTGAATTTGGATACGAAAAGCAGATCGCTGCCAGATTAAGGGAATGGCGGCAGCGGACTTCTAAAGACGGTCAATAAAAGACATTTGATTGTTTTTCCACCTTGATATTTCAATTTCTTCAGGATAATCCAGTCGTGTTTTTTCCTTTACATGGAAGGGTTCAATATTATCTCGACAGCAAAAACAGATTCAAAATATTGGACGGTTGATTATGTATTATTACTGATTCCTCAATATATAATATTTTGATATTATTGCAGAAATGTAGTAAAATATTTGGACATAAGGAACAGGAGATGCCGGTTGCCGACTCTTCCGGACAAATGTCAGGGTAAAGTGAGTATGGATTGAGATCTGCCGGTTATGGCATTGAATATGCTACTTTCCAGAAATGAATTTGGTTCCGGCAATCACGCAAGGATCGATAGAAATTTCGGCGTTCAAAACCGGGAGATTCGAATGCAGGGGGATTAAACAGTGAGCATGATCTATACCATGAAGGAGCGGTGCCGGGGCTGCTACGCCTGTGTCAGGGGTTGTCCCTGTAAGGCTATCAAAGTGGAAAACCAGCGGGCAGAGGTCAAGCCGGAGCTTTGCGTTGATTGTGGAGCCTGTATCAGGGTGTGTACTTCAAAAGCCAAAATGATTGAAAGCGATGTCGGGCTGGTACACGAGTATCTCGCTTCCGGTTTTCCTGTCATTGCAGTGCCCGCGGCAGCCTTTCCGGCGGCTTTCCCCGAGATCAGTCCCGGGCAGATGGTCAGTGCTTTAAAAAAGCTGGGATTCAGCGAGGTGCTTGAAGAAGCCTTCGGGGCTGAGATGATCAGTCGGGAATATGTGGAAATTTTAAAAGAACGATCGGATAGCCCGATTTTTTCCTCTGCCTGTCCGGCTGTAGTTTCCTATATCGAAAAATTTCATCCCGAACTGATCAACCGGTTGGCTCCTATTGTTTCTCCAATGATTGCGATGGGAAGATTAATCAAACAGGTTTATAAACCAGATGCTAAGGTGGTCTTTATCAGTCCCTGTGTTGCCAGAAAGGCAGAGAGTAAGGATAAAAATGTCGCCGGCGCGATCGATGCAGTGCTGACCTTTGCCGAGTTGAAGGAAATGCTGGCCGAAAAGGGCATTGATCCTGACATTGAACCTGACTCAAAGTTTGATGGTCCCAAACCCTATCTTGGCAGGCTTTTTGCTATATCAGGTGGATTACTCGAGGCTGCAGGGTTGAAGGATGATATTTTACACAATCAATTTATCAACGCCCATGGCAGGGACTACGTGATACGATACCTGGAAGATATTGCCAAGGGTGAGATACATTCTCGCTTTATAAATTTTGTTTTCTGCCATGGATGTATCAACGGTCCGACGATTGATAATGATCGAAGTATCTTTCTCAGGCGGGAATTGGTAGCAAGGTATGTCAAGACGGATTCCGATCCTGAGCAGACCCAGAAGGATCTGGAGAAATACAGCAGGATAGATCTAAGGCGTGGGTTTACTGCTCAGGATTCCCGCTTACCAGTGCCAGCGGAAGAAGAGATACAGGAGATCCTGAGGCGGATGAACAGGGAGAAGCGGGCAGATCAATTCGATTGTGGTGCCTGTGGATACCGTACCTGCCGTGAACTCGCAATTGCGGTGGCGCAAAATCAGGCAGAGATAAATATGTGCTGGCCGCACCTCTTGAGCGAACTTAAGGATACACAACAGGGCTTGATACAGGCTGAGAAATTGAGCTCACTCGGACAGTTATCTGCTTCCATTGCCCATGAGATCAATAATCCATTATCGGGAGTACTGGTTTACACCCAGCTTCTGAGCAAAAAGATCAGCAACGATAACGTGAACAAAGAAGCCGCCCTGACGTATCTCAGGAAGATGGAAGTGGAGCTGACCCGCAGTACCAAGCTGGTCCGCAATCTACTGGATTTCTCACGCCAGTCTCCACCTGCCCTTAAAGAGACCGATGTTAATGAGGTTATTAACCGTGCACTGGATCTGGTATCTCATTCTGCACAAACTCTGCATATAAAAATTACCAGGGAACTGGATACGTCCCTGCCCAGAATCATGGCAGATCCTGATCAGCTTCAACAGGTGGGTGTGAACCTTATCTTAAATGCCATACAGGCGATGCCTGATGGAGGGAAGTTAACTTTGCGTACTTCCCGGGAAGATTCCTATATCAAAATAGAGGTTCAGGATACCGGTTGCGGTATTCCCCCGGAAAACATGTCCAAGTTATTTACTCCGTTCTTTACAACCAAAAAAGAAGTCAAAGGTGTAGGATTGGGATTGGCTGTTTCATACGGCATTATTCAACGCCACCATGGCAGAATCACAGTAAAGAGCAAGGAGGGAGAGGGTAGTACTTTCACTATCTATTTACCCGCAGGCTATGAAGAGAAAAACTAAGATCCTGATTGTTGATGATGAAGCAATTATGCGAGATTCTCTCCGCGACTGGCTTTCAGACGTGGGTCATGAGGTATTGACGGCGGAAAACAGCACCCAGGCGCTGGAAATCATCCAGAAAGAGAATCCGGCAGTGGCGGTGATAGACCTGGTTCTGCCCGGCGCGGATGGGCTGGAGTTATTAAGGAAAGCCAAACAACTGGCTCCTGAGATCCAGGTAATTATTATCACCGCTTATGGTAGTATTGCCACCGCCATCACAGCCATTAAAGAGGGCGCATATGATTATATTGAAAAGCCTTTCCCGCCCGAAAAAATTGAACTCTTGATAGATAAGCTGGTCGAAAGGCAAAGTCTGCTGGATGAAAATCTATCCTTACGGCACAGGCTCGAGGAAAAATATTCTTTTGAGAACATTGTTGCCAAGAGCGCTCAGATGCAAAAGATCATTGAAATGGTAAAAGTGGTGGCACGGAGCAACGCAACGGTGATGATTTCCGGAGAGAGCGGTACCGGAAAGGAATTGATAGCCCGTGCGATACACTCTCAAAGCTACCGGAAGACCAGGCCATTCGTGGCGATTAGCTGTGCCTCTTTACCGGAAAACCTGCTTGAGGCTGAGCTTTTCGGAGTAGAAAAGGGCGCTTTTACCGGTAACCTGGCCCAGAGAAAAGGCAAGCTTGAAGCTGCCAGTAAGGGTACCCTGTTTCTGGACGATGTTTGTGATCTCTGTGCTAATATCCAGGGGCATTTGCTGAGAGTTCTTGAGGAAAAAGAGTTTACCCGGGTTGGAGGCAGTGAGCCTGTCAGGGCGGATGCCCGGATTATTTCAGCCACCAGCAAAGATATCCGTAAGGCGGTCGAAGCAAAACAGTTCCGCGAGGATTTGTATTATCGGCTGAACGTAGTGACCATCGAGTTGCCTCCCTTGCGGGAGAGAAGAGAAGATATACCGGTGCTGGCAGAGCATTTCCTGCGCCGTTTTTGCCAGGAAAACCAGAAGAAAATCACCGGCTTTTCAGCCGAAGCAAATGATTTTCTCCTGAAATATGATTGGCCGGGTAACATCAGGGAGCTGGAAAACGCCGTGGAAAGAGCGGTTATACTTGCCAGAGGCAATTTAATTGACGTGGAAGACTTATCACCCCAAAGCTCTTACACCGCTCAAAGAGCCCCTGTGGGTAAGACGATGCGTGAGGTAGAAAAAAATCATATATTGAATATTCTGATCGAAGCTGGTGGCAATTGCAGCGAAGCCGCCCGGTTACTGGGTATTTCCCGGATGACGCTGTACAACAAGATCAAAACCTATGGGTTAAACTTGAATAAGCTCGAACACAGCGACTCTTAGGCTGTCCTGCCTGGTCCCTTCGTAGTGTAATATTTGGCGGAAAATAATACCCTCCTTCCTGGAGGGTATTATTTTCCCTGTTTTTAACCGGCGTAAGAGGATAGAATGTGTATCCTTTTCAGGGTATTGGGATGGGTCATGAAAAGTTCAGCCAGCAAGGCACCCGCACCCAATTTGATTTTCTTTTGCCTGAGCAGCAGCATATCTTCTTCGGTGATTCTGCCATCGCGGTTGACATCAATTTCGCTCAGCGTGCGGATTTCTTCGTAAGCATGGGAGGGATCATTCAGGAAGAAAGCCTTCATTCCTTCAACCCGTTTCATCTCCTCCCTGCCTTTATACCGGGCATCGGAGTAGACCAGTTTATAGAGTGCTGAAGCCAGTTGATGCGGTTTATTGCCTAGCTCGACACTGCCTTTATCGGCGTAATATTCCCGAATTCTGGATCCATAGTAGATCAGCAGATTGGTAATAAAATAGAGTATGAATGCTATCAGTCCGATCAGAACCGTGATATTTGCGCCACCTTCCCGGCTGTCTCTCCGGCCGAAGGCTCCGCTCCACATGGTGGTCCAGGCTATCCAGTAAAGCACCATCGGTATTACCGAGAGCATGGTGATAATCGCCATATCCCGGTGCTTGATGTGAGACATCTCGTGTCCCAGCACAGCCCTGAGTTCATCCGGGTTTAAAATACTCAACAGACCCCGGGTTACACAGATGCGTCCGTCCTTCTGGGATCTGCCAAATGCAAAAGCATTGGGCAGCGCGATTTCCGCCACTCCTACTCTGGGTTTGGGCAGTCCGGCTTGCCGCGCCAGGTCACTGACCATGCGGTGGAGCTCGGGTTCCTCAATTTCGCTGACCCAGCGTATCCTCATGGTTAATCCCACAATCGAGGGGCTGATCAGGTATTGAATTCCGATGATTACCACCGCCATTATGACATAAGTGAGTGTACCGCCCCACCCCATCCAGGAGCCCAGGGCAACCAGTACACCATAAAGTATGCCGAACATGACGGCAATTAGCAGGTACATTCTGGTTTGCAGCCACATAATTGATCACCTCGAAACAAATGGTATTTGTATCTATCTTAATAATAGCGCATGCTTGGTTGGGGGGCAACTGTGCAACAATCCCCCAGATTTTCTTTGAGGGTGAAAAGGCAGGAGTAAAGTTTTATAAACTGGTATTCATGGAAGTTTGAGTGGTCGGGAAAAGCAGACGCCATCAGAGAGAAATGAGCTTGTTTATTAGCCCTACAGCTTTGAAAACAGTGATAACAGCCCATCCAGGAGATCTGGACAGGATTTTTGCCGGATTCAGCCGTATGCGGGCAATTTCTTATGTTGCTTATACTGATCTCCTCCTCGATTTTTTGATTCGCGTGGATATACCGAAGTGGAAATCATTGTCTGAGAAAACCTGTCTGGACATTATAAGAGTACTCTCGAAAAAAAGAATCGAGATTACCGAAAGATTGGCTGATCTGGTCGAAATAGGGAAGCTAAGAGTTTATGTTCCGGACCGTACAATACATACAAAGCTATACTTTCTGGAATGTGTTGATTTTGTTCGGGTAATTCAAACCAGCGCTAATCTCACGGATACAGCCCAGAAAGACAGGAAGCAGATCAATTATGCCTGGTATCTGGATCTGCCCCATGATGATGTTACTCTGAATCAACTTATAAAGGATTATGAAGTGCACCGAAAGGGATGCTCGCTTTTCATGGAGGATCTACGCGAACTAACTGGACTTAATCAGGAGACTGAAAGAAGGCAGATTATAGAGGCATGGCTCAGGGGCAATGTGCAGGAAGACCAGGATAATGAGATTAAGCAGCTTTTTCATGAGTTATCTAAGTGCCTGATTGATGCTGCCAGCCCTGGGGAGCAGACCGTGGCTGTATTAAGATGACACGATTCGTTAAAAGCCAGGAAAAAATTTGAGCGAATATAAACTTCTTTAAAGCCTGTTCTAACACCTGATAACCAGTTACAATTAAGCAGTTTAGCATATATCAGGTATGTTTTTGAGACCAAACGTGTCCCACTTTTACTCCTGGATAGCTTTTACCAGGAATGGCTGATAGCATCCTGCTGGCACACAGAATGGCAGTTAACAGTGTGTTCGGCTGAACACTTCTTGTATCCCGGACAGGCAAGGTGGATCTTCTTTCTGAGTGACTCTTTGATCGCAGCTTTGGGCTGTCCCTGTTCATCCAGCTTAATTTCAAAATTTCCCGCAAAGCAGGCTTCCACACATTTTCCACAGCCATCGCATTTCCCGGCATCAATGGTGATGAAGTACTCGCCTGAGCCGTCGCTATAACCGTAGCTGATTTTCAGGGTATCTTTCCTGGTTTTACCCATTACCCTATCCTGAGCGAAGAGAGCTGCGCCCAGACAGCCGGCAAGCTGAGGATCTTCGGCTAAAAGTGGCTGCAAACCCACTTTTTCGGCGATTTTAGCCACCATACCCTTGTTCTTGGCGATGCCTCCACTGATGCTGAAATCTTTTTGAATGGACACGCGTTTCAAAAGATTGTACGAGCGGATGGCGATCGCTTCATGTAATCCGGCTAAAATATCGCTTTTTGAAATCCCCTTCCTCAAATAACCAATTGCCTCCGAACGGGCAAATACAGCACAAATCGTATTGAATGGTATGGCGGCTTTCGATTGAAGGGCGAGGTCACCGATTTCACTGAGTGGAACACCCAGCACTTCCGCAATCATTTCTAGAAAGCGCCCTGTACCACCGGCGCACTTGTCGTTCATGACGAAGTTGGTTACCCTGCCTTCGCCATCCACGCTGATTGCCTTGCAATCCTGTCCGCCCATATCGAGTATTGTGCGGACTGAAGGGAAGTAATAATTAATTCCTCTCGCGTGACAACTTATCTCCGAGATATTTTCATTTGCGAAAGGCACCAGGACGCGACCGTATCCGGTTGCCACAATATAGTCAATATCTGAAAGCTCAAGACCGGTTCCTTCCAGCGTTTTAGCCATGGTAACTCGGGAGGTCACCACGCTCTCAGCTCCTGTATCTCCGATATATGAAGCGATTATCTTCCCGTCTTTGAGAACCACCGCTTTTGATGCACGTGAACCAATATCAATACCGGCTGTAATCATCTACCTGACACCTTTTTCGAGATTTTCTTTCGCCAGAATAGCCGCGCCCAGCGCTGCTACCATCTGCGGGTTTTCGGGTACCAGAACCTTAAATCCAAGTTCTTCTTCCAGCACATGGATAAATCCGCCGTCCAGTGCCACACCTCCGACCACAGCAACTTCCTTCTCAATACCCAGCCTTTTTAAAAGTCCCATGATTCGGCTGACCATGGAAGCATGGATGCCGGCAATGATTTCCTCCTTTGGCGTGGGTGGTACCCGGTGAATATGAGAGATAACCTCTGATTCAGCGAAGACTGCGCAGGTTCCGGTGATATCCGCCCGATTTTTTGCCCGCAGTGAATATTCTGCCATATCTTTCAGGGAGACCTGCATGATTTTTGCCATTGCCTGCAGGAACATGCCTGTTCCGGCGGCACATTTATCCTGTCCTGCCCAGTCGGTTACCCTGCCGCGATCGTTGATTTTAAGCACTGTGGTCGTTTCGGCACCCACATCCACGACCATGCGAGCTGCTGGAAACAGGTAATGTACTCCGCGAGCCAGACAGGTTGTGATAGCCTTTTGCTGCTGGCTGAAACTGATTGCCTTGCCACCGACGCCTGTAGCAACGATGTATAATTCGTCGCCATTGAGCTTTGAGCTGATGATTGCTTCATCCAGCGCAGCTCTGGCGGAGGGCTCAGCCCCTTCGCTAACGGTCAGCATAGCGAATGAAACAGCGCTAGAGCCATCAAGTATCACAGCCTTAACATTGAGACTGCCGACATCTAATCCAACTGCTTTCATATTTGATCACCTGATATTTTATTAATTTCCATAATATTACCTGTCTTCCAGCAGTTCAAAAAACTGCTCCATTTTATCCCTTACCTCGGACTGAGAATTGATTGTCGGATCTACCAGGTCGCAGTCAAGGGTCAAAACAGGTATATCTATCTCATTCAGAGTATCCTTAAACATTTTAACCGTAGCACAGGTATGGCGACAACCCATAAATGCGTAATATATGCATCCATCCACCCTGTAATCCCTGGCACAGTCGCGAATATCCTGCAGGGTAGATTCACCGAGTGGCCCATACATTGTGCGTGATTCCGGTATAAGATAAGATTTCTTGACCACGCTTTCCAGCGGTTTAGAAGGATCCAGGGGTGAGTATTTCCAGTAGGTGAACAGCGGTTCCGTGGCGCTAACGGCTCCATACTCCTGGAATAAGTTCTCGAGGAAAGCGATCAGGTATATGGGAGGAACAAAAAGGGTCATCAGGCGGAAGCGCTCGGGGTACACCGCTCCTTTCTTCTGCTGTACCATTTCAGCCAGCTCATCCCTTAGTGTCACCAGATACTCCGTAGCTTCCGGTTGTCCGGCGAACATGTAATCTACCGTCAGAAATTCCAAGAATCGTCTGGTTGGGAAAGGAGAGGGGATTGCCTTCCGTAACTGGCAGATTTCAGCATGCAGTTTTATCTGCTTATCCATCTCAGCTACACTTTGTGCCAGCTTGTCCCAGTTCATTTTCCGTCCCGAATGTTTCTCCAGGAAGCTGATCATGTCCTTGAGTTCTTCAACCATATAAGCCTGTTCTTCCTGGGTATCTCCAAAGGGATGATCGAGGAAAAATCCCGGGCACCGGTTTAGTTCCATCAGATATTCGCCAGCCTTTGCTGAATTATCACAGATCAGGTTCGTCCAGAGTATCACATCCGCCCGTGGAAGCATCTGTCGATAAAAACCTCCTGCCAGGCCGCGGTGGGGTGAGCAAATTTCTGGAGCCATTCCGGCTTCAGCCCCGGCGGTGAGAAATTCTGCCTGGTTACCCAGTAATAAAGCGGTTGTCCAGGTGGTAACTTCATTGTGCAGGGGGGTAATTCCCATGGCGTAAAGAATTTCCACCGGAAAGAAAATGGTATGGGCAGCCAGAAAACCGTTTTCCTGCTTGGCTCGCTGTACATTATTAAAATATTTATCCAGCATCTGGTAGTACATTAACTCGCTCTTCTTACAATCAGGGCGGTTCTTGTTGATCCTGGAGACAAGCCGGCAGGCTCTGAGCAGTGATTCGATATGATTCCGTTTTGTTTCTGAAGTAGTCATTTCTTCCTCGCTTCAACCATTTCGATAAATGCCTGTACGCGTGTGCGTATCTGCCCCGAACCGGACGTGCCGTATTCCACGTCCAGTGTCAGAAGGGGTATATCCTCGTGCTTCAAGCGTTCGCTTAGCAGGGGGATATCGTGGGCATAGGGAACACAATAACGGATGGTTTCGCTGATGATCCCGTCCGCTCTGGCTTCCCTGGCTAGCTGGATAATACGGTCAAATCGTTCATTGGAGGGAAACATCCTTGCACACGGGAAATTATTTAGATAACGTCTTGAAATCGCTTCCAGCGGATTCTTTGCTCCTTCCAGCACTACCGGTTCCGACCAGTAGCGGGTGCTGGTGCAAAGTTCATCGGTCACGATGATTGTATCCAGGTCTTCGATACCTTTCAAGAACTCAGGGTTATTCAAAACACTGCCAATCAGCATGATGCGGGCTCTTGCTTTGTGACCCTGGTTTTTCTTTCTAAGCTCGTTTATCAATTCAGCCAGATATGAGTTGCACTCTTCCTTGTGCATGCGGAAGGTTCCATTTAGCACTTCCATTGTCTCGGCACCGGTAATCAGCGGTTCATCTAGTTTTCGGAGTTCGTACAGTTCTTTTAACAGCTTTCTCTGCTGGTTCATTACTTCGATCGATTTCAGCAGAGATTCATCGGTTATCGCCTTTCCGGTGTATTCTTCAAGATGTTTCTTGAAGCCTTCAACCTGATGGTAATAAAGTTCGTGGGCTCTTTCATGGAACTTCCGCGGAACGGTCAGTACGTGGAAAAATTCCGGGTTCAGGTAGAATCGCCAGACATCGAATAACCGCCTGGCACCATCACAGGTTGAACCGCCTACCACGCCGTCCAGAAAATCATATTCTTTTCTCAAACCCATCTGCAGACAGCTCCGTGAAAAGGAGCAGTTATTAATATAGAGATAGGCATTCCCATCTTCCAGTTCCGTTTCCTGAGTATAGCCGGTGATCCTGACCGGTAATATGCCTGCGGCGAGGATTACCTCTTCTGGAACGTAAGTACACAGCCAGCCGAAGACTTTTTTCCCGGCGGCTTTATGTTCCTGGATAGCCCTGGTTTTGGGAAAAGTCCGGTTTATCTCACGGAAGTAGTCTAGTGCAGAAAGCCCTGTTAAATTTTTGTCTGGAATTTCTTTCATCAAATATCTACCTCAATTTAAACTTGGAGCAGGGTTGATGCCCCGGCAAGAGATTTTAATTTCAGGATAACAAATAGCCACCATCAACCACCAGCACGCTGCCCGTCATATAGCTTGATAAATCGGAAGCCAGGAACAGGGCGGCACGTCCGATATCGTCGGCTACGCCCATTCTGCCCATTACTATGCGGGAGAGGAATTCTTTTAACGCTGAACGATTTGCTTCCGCCTGTCCCTTTTGAGAGAGAGCTCCCTCGGTTAATATGCCTCCAGGAGCGATGGCATTTACCCTGATGCTGTGGATCCCCAGTTCCCGTGCCAGGCTTCGTGTCAGAGATAGGATAGCTCCTTTTGAGGCGTCGTAAGTTGACATACCTGAATGTGAAGGATGCAGTGCATCAACCGAAGCGATATTGATGATACTGCCGCTTTTCCTGTGTTCGATCATCCAGCGGCTGACTTCACGGGAAAAAATCAAGGTACCCTTCAAGTTCACATCCAGGATTTTTTCGATTTCACCGGATTTCAACTCAAGCAGAGGAGTAAAAGGAAAAATCCCGGCATTGTTGACCAGTATTTCGATGCCATCCATTTTTGAGATAGCCAGGCTGATAGTCCGGCTGATATCTTCCTCTTTGCTCACGTCGCAGGTAGCGAAGTGTGCCTGGAAACCTGAATTAATTAAATTCTGAACAGCGCTTTCCCCCTTAATTGAATCGATATCGGCAACAGTAACGGTTGCTCCGGCTTCCGCCAGCCGGTAGGCAATTGCAAAACCTATTCCCATAGCCCCACCGGTTACTATGGCACGTTTGCCTTTAAGATTAATTAACTCATAGATAGGAGGAAATTTATTTCGTAAACTCATAGGATGTTATAGCTGCTTATAGTATACAAATATTGCCAACCCGCCTGCCTGTGCTGCAATTTACAATTCGAGCGTATAATATAACAGCCATATGGTCGTGTCAAGTTAAACTAAGGTGCACATACGTATTTTGATAGATACATATCATTATATAGTTCATGATGTGGAAAACTCTTTTTCTGAAAAGCACTGAATCGTCTGGCGATTGGTTCAAAGCTAATTTTGTTGACAATAAATACAGGGTAATATACAATTGACTTAAATCCAGTACGTAAGTTATACATATACGACGTCATTTTGTAGCAGGACTTGCTTCTTAATGGAGCTCGTTAGGATTGGGTGGGATCTCCATTATTGAGCCCGGTGAAAGCAATGAGGGGTTGAGTTTATAGCTGTATTGGTTTACCTCTGCAGTGCTCTTTCCGCCGATTATGCGTAAGGCGGATAGCAGATTTTCCCGATATTCACCAAGAAATCTTACCCCGTAGAATTTTGCTATAAACCCCGATGCCCCTCTTTATCATATACAACAATTTAGACTGGAGGAGACAAGACATTGAAAAGGCTAATTATCCCGCTTGCCGTCCTGCTGGTAATCGCCTTTGTGATTACCGGCTGCGCCGGAGGAACAAGCACCACACCTGCTAACACTTCACCTAAACCCACCACAACTTCTCCCACTTCAACCGGAAATACCCCTGTTTATGGTGGCGTTCTAAGGATCATCACCTCGCAGGGCCCCCAATCATTGAGCTATATCCCTGAAATGGGACCCTCTGATTCAGGAGCGGTTTTCCCTGCGGTTGAAAGATTGATGGATGCTACCAAAGACCGCAGCATGGGTAACGGGCTGGAACCCGTGCTCTGCTCGAGCGTTGATGATGATGTTGCCAACAAGAGAATCGTTTTCCATATCCGGCCTGGTGTTAAGTTCCACGATGGTTCTGATTTGAATGCTGATGTCGTTATCTGGAACTTTAAATTGATGGAAGATGCAGGCAAAATCCAGTACTCCACCTATTACAAGGGTGTCAAAAAGATTGATGACATGACAGTGGAGCTGGATTATACCGAGTACACCAACCAGCTTATTCAGGCATGGGCATGGACCGCAATCTATTCGAAGGCAGCCTATGATAAGGTTACCAACAACGGAGCCAATCCGGATGCCTACAAAGATTGGGCGAGGAAAAACGTTGTGGGTACCGGTCCCTTCATGCTGAAAGAATGGGTCAGGGATGATCACATCACATGGGTAAAGAATCCTAATTACTGGAGACCCGGTCAGCCCTATCTGGATGGAATTGAAGTCCGCTATATCCCGGATTCGGTTACTGCCAAAAACATGATGCTGGCAAAAGAGGCTGATTTCTGGGATTCTCCTACTGCCAAAGACCTGAATGAACTTGAAAGCAAAGGCTTTCTCAAGGTTGGATCCTGGCCTGGTATGCCCCAGAGCATCTGGCCCAACACTGCTGATCCAAATTCGAAATGGAATGACAAAAGGTTGCGCATGGCAATCGAGTACGCCATAGATAAACCGACCCTGGCAAAAACGCTGGGTTATGGTAACTATGTTCCGATGACCATGCTGGCTCCGCCCGGTGAGTGGGGCTTTGATCCCAATTATCCTGCCAGAACCTACGATCCAGCTAAAGCCAGGCAGCTTCTGGTTGAAGCAGGTTATCCGAATGGATTGAAAGCCAAGCTCCTGATCACCAATGCTCCTGCAGCACTGGATGCTGGTACGGCAATCAAGCAGTACCTTGATGCAGCCGGGTTTAACATCGAACTGGATGTAGCCGATCTGGGTCGTTTCTATGGTACTGTCTGGGGTAACCATATTCCGGATGGTGATCTGGTTTTAATGTGGTCCGGCATGGATATCACTCAACTGGTCACCTATATGCGGTGGTTCAGTACGGACCCGTTTACCAACGTTTCCTTCCTGGGTCACACACCTGAACAAGCCGCCCTGGATAAAGAAGCCCAGGCTATCCCTGATGTCCCCGGGCAGAAGCAGATTACAGAAAAGATTATCAAGTACATGACCGATGAATGCCGTCTTATCCCTCTGTATCTCGTGCCTTCATACGTGATTGTACAGCCCTATGTCCATACTGATAGATTCAGCCAGGGCTTCATCCGCTGGCAGACCGAGAATACCTGGATGGAAAAACATTAACAATTGAATTCTCCGGGTGGGGATGCCAATCTGGCATCCCCACCCGGAAAAAGAAGACTATTGAAAAGCGAGTCCTGGGTATGTCACAATATATAAAATTTACAAAAAACGAAAAAAATAGTTTTATTAATGTAGTGAGGAAACAATGACGGCGTATATTATCAGAAGGTTAATTACAGGGGTTTTTATCATCTGGCTGGTGACCCTGATAGTCTTCTTTGTGATCAGACTATTACCCGGTGACCCGCTGGTCATCTTCCTGGGTCAGCAGGCTTCGTCAGGCAGTATTTCTGAGCAGGAACTGGAACACCTGCGCAAAGAATACAACCTGGACAAACCCATTATGGTCCAGTACGGTATCTGGATTGGTGGTGTATTGAGAGGTAACCTCGGACAGTCTATTTACTATCATGAGGATGTCGGCAAGCTTATGGCTGAACGTTTTCCCATTACTCTGCATATCGGTCTAACTGCCTTCGTAATAAGTAACGTTCTAGGTATTTTGTTCGGCTTAATCGCTGCAGTGAGGAGAGGCACTTGGATTGATACTGTGGTTACCACCTTATCCAATGTGGGCATTACAATCCCCGTCTTCTGGCTGGGTCTGATTTTAATGTATATTTTTGGCTTGAAACTCCATCTTTTACCGATTGCAGGTTATACGTCACCTTTCCAGGATTTCTTCCTGAATGCCAAGCAACTGGTGATGCCGGTAACCTGTATGGCAATCACAGGTCTTGCCGGTACCGCACGCCAGACCCGCTCAAGCATGCTGGAAGTCATTCGCCAGGACTATATCCGCACAGCCTGGTCAAAAGGACTGCGTGAACGTGTCGTAATCCTGAGGCATGCTCTGAAGATCAGTCTCATTCCCGTGATAACCATGATGGGTATGGGAATTGGTATGATCTTTGGTGGTTCGGTTCTGGTGGAAACGGTTTTTGCCATTCCAGGCGTCGGCAGGCTTCTTACCCAGAGTATCTTTGCTCAGGATTATATGGTAATTCAATCCGGTACCCTCGTAATTTCGATGATAATAGTTCTGGCAAACCTGATCGTGGATATCTCTTACGGCTGGTTTGATCCAAGAGTCAGATATAGTTAGGAGAATATATCATGGTAGAGAATGCAACAACGATAAGCCAGGTCTCTGAGGCTCCACCGCGGGTAAGTGAATGGCGGCGTTTTCGGAGGGTTTTTTTCCAGCGTAAACTGGTTCTGTTCGGACTGGTAGTTCTATTTATCCTGTTCTTCGTGGCAATTTTCGCTAATGTGCTGGCTCCTTACAATCCGTATATTGGTAACCTGGAGGAATCTTTGCAGCAGCCCAGCGCCAAGCACTGGCTGGGAACGGATTTACAGGGTAGAGATGAATTGAGTCGCCTGATTTTCGGCACTCGAACGGCTCTGCAGGTAGGTTTCCTGACGGTGATTTCAGCAGGGCTAATCGGCATGATTCTTGGTCTGGTTGCCGGTTACTTCGGTGGAATTGTCAGCATGATCATCATGAGGGCTATGGATGCTCTGATGGGTTTCCCAATGCTGATACTCGCACTGGTAATCGCGGCCGTCCTGGGAGGTGGTATCCAGAATGTGATCATTGCTCTGACTGTTGCCACTATCCCGGGCTATGCCAGAGTAATGAACGCCTTAACCATGAGTGTGCGTGAAAATGACTACATTCTGGCTGAAAGGGCACTGGGTTCATCCAATATGCGGATCATGTTAAGGCACATCCTGCCCAATGCCATGCCTCCCATGATTGTGCTGGTGACCCTTCAGCTCGGTTCCCTGATCCTCGCCGAGGCTGCTTTGAGCTTCCTGGGCATCGGCATCAAACCACCGGGCGCTGCCTGGGGTGCCATGGTATATGATGGATACAGATACATGTTGACTAATCCGGTACTCTCCTTTGCACCTGGTCTGGCAATTATGCTGGTAGTTTTCGCTTTCAACATGGTGGGTGATGGACTAAGAGATGCGCTGGATCCCAGATTGAGAGGAACGCTCTAATTTTTAATATGATCACAATCTTAAAATAATTAAGATTGGATAAGGGAAAGAGAAAAGATGGGAAGACTACTGGAGGTAAAGAACCTCAAGACGCAGTTCAAGACAGAAGGTGGGCTGGTGAAGGCGGTAGACGATGTTTCCTACTATATAGATGAGCAGGAGATA
>Ga0123519_10000733_pt1 | contig 57432 bp, 51 predicted proteins | sample YelNatPaOPRAMG02_FD_87396 | JGI IMG/M metagenome (GOLD analysis project Ga0123519, IMG submission 87396) | Hot spring microbial communities from Yellowstone National Park - Yellowstone National Park OP-RAMG-02 (version 2) | ecosystem: Environmental > Aquatic > Thermal springs > Hot (42-90C) ...
AAGCTTCACCCTAAGGGTTGACAGCTTCGGCGCAATACTGAAAAGACTCTACGAGAAGTTTGGAACAGGAGCAGCAGTAATACTCTATGAGATGGGCTTAGGAATGGGTGAAAGCAAGTTTAAAGATGTAATGAGTAAATATCAGGCGGATAAACAGGCATCCCTAAGAATCATACTGGCTGAGCGGGCGGCTAAAGGATGGTGCATCGCGAAAATAGAGGAATTCAACAGCAAGGGAGCGATTATAGTGGCGCGAGAATTATTTGAATGCATATCCTTCAAGAATAGTCAGAGCAAATCGGCTAGTCAATTATTCAGAGGGTATTTAGCAGGTATATCCCAACAGCTATATGGAAAAAACGTTATTGTAGCGGAGACAGAGTGCATAGCTAAGGGAGACGATGTCTGCAGATTCATAATACAGGTCGTGAAATAGCTTGTTTTTTGGATTTTATTTTAGGCAGTTCCTTCCAATTATGTGGCTGACCTTTTCTCTCATTCTTTTCGAAATAGAGTATGAAATTGCGTTGCCGAGAGATTATGAACAAACGCTTTACGATGTGAAAAAGCGTGACGAAAAAACAAGGTGATAGTTACTTAAGAGAATAAATAATAATACTCTTACTGTTTCTGACTTGAAGGAATAGTATCTTTCTATGAGATGCTTGATAATATATTCTGTCCTAATCCCCTTTGTCACATGTTTTAAGCGATCAGTCAAGCAATTAACAGTAATCTTCTGACTCGAATCCTTTATAATTCTTTGGTATACGTTCTAATTCTGACTTCTTGGTCTCTCCATATTTTCATAAAGTCGGCGAAATAGTTGTAAAGCCTGTCTACATCTTTACACCATAATACTTTATGGCTCTTTATGATTTCAACCTTCATATAGAGTGGAAGCTCTTCAAACAGCCAGATATCGTACCTCTGACTATCGACCTTGGAAAACGCCTCTAACAGTAATCCCGCTTTGTCGTCAACTTCAGGTGCAACTATGCAAACATCGATATCTCTTGTTATCGATTCACCCTTAGCCTTAGAGCCAAATAGAAGTATTGCTAAAACACCCTTAATTTCGGATAATTGGCGTAGGGCTATGTATTCATCCATGGCTCTAAATCCTTCCTTATTTTGGCCAGTTTGGGAAGTAAAGTTTTTATTGATTCCAATGCTAGCCCATCTGATATCTTATTATAGCTATGGATAAGTCTATTCCTTAATCCGTTTGCACTCCTCAAAATATTAGAAGTCTCTTTATCAATTAATCCTTTTTCTTCGATTAACAGAATGTTGGTATAATCATCCTTCGGGGGTGTTTTTAATTCAACGAGTTTCATAGATAAGATGTCAAAGAATGCTTCAACTACCTCTTGAAAAGCCTTGTAGATCGCTAATCTAGTTTTCTCTTCGTCTTGAGAGGACAACCAAGATTCTATATTCGCCATTCTCCTATCTATATGAGCAAGCTTGTCCATATATCTTATTCTTCTTTCCACGATATCTCTAAATTAGAAGATGAATAAAAGCCTTTTTAGGAGAAGACTAAAAAGGTTCAGATTTTGCTTATTTTAAGATGTTAGGGAAATGCTGTGACTTATAATACTCGCAGAATTTCCATGAACTTTTAAAATGGCTCTTCTCAATGCCCAGCAACTGGCTACAACCCCGACAGCCATAGAAGACGGATGAATGGAAGCATACTCGATATGAATATCCAATGCTGTTATTCCGCCGAAGCCGTGAACACCAATGTCAAGCATATTAACAGTTTTCAATAGATCTTCTTCCATTTGGGCGATAACTTTGTTTTCATGCCTAATTCCAAGAGGCCTCAAGTAGACTGCTCTCTTAGCAAGGTCAAGTGCTATCTCTGAAGATGGTCCGATTCCGACTCCAAGAATTATCGGGGGGCATGGTCTCGCTCCAGCTTGTGCAACGCTCTCAAGCACTGTTTGAAAAATCTCCTTTCTCCCAGCAGTAGCTGGCAAAACCTTTAGGCTTGAAACCACCTCAGAGCCTCCTCCCTTAGCAACCACCGTTATCTCCAAGCTTTCTCCACCGGGTTCCCAGACAATCCACGGGATGAGTCTACCAGTGTTGTTCCCCGGGTTCCTTCCGGATGCGAAGTCTATTGCATTAGGTCTTAAAGGTATCTCTCCACTCGCCTCCTTAACAGCCTCGTTAACGGCTTTCCGCAGCTCCTCCTCACTCCAGCCGCCTCTCTTAACGTAGAAAGTCAAGGTTCCAGTATCTTGGCATATGGGTCTACGCTCTTTTTCAGCGATTTCCATATTCTCTCTCAGTATTCCAAGAATTTTCTTAGAAAGCTCTCTGCTCTCCTCCTCGTATGCTCTCCTTAAAGCATTTTTAACATCATTTGGAAGCGATGTTTCGCAAACCCTTATCGTTTCAACTATGTGCTTCCTAAGCTTCAAAGCATCCATATGCTAGACCTCCTGTAGGAGCCTTGAAAGATTCCCGCTAACCCTCTCTCTGAGAGAATCATAGATGTCGTTCCCCAAGCTGTCTATTGCAACGATTATCGGGCCTAGATCCTGAACCTTCAGGTGCCACATCGCTTCAGGGACACCGAGTTCTTCAAGCCAGTATACTCCTAGGATGCGTTCAATCTTCTTGGATAAGAATGCTGCAGCCCCGCCTGGAAGTATGCCGTAGAAGGCCTTAAACTCTTTACATGCATTTCTAGTTTTACTCCCCATGCCACCTTTTCCGATAACTCCTGCAACCCTCATCTCTCTGATAAAATCATACTCGCTATTCTCCATTCTGAAGCTCGTAGTAGGACCGATTGAAACAACTTCCCATCCAGAATTCTTACTCCTAACTATTGGGCCCGCATGAAACTCAATGAGGCCCTGAAGGGAAATAGGCAGCTTATCTCTACTTTTCAGTATTAAGCTTTGAGTCCTATCCCGGCTAGTAAAAACTTCCCCACTAACATATAGAACATCTCCAACATTGAGTCGAATAATCTCGTCCTTTTTAAGCGGAGTCTTAAGCCTATATTCCTTAGTCAACCAGAGGATATGTTTGCATGCTCCGATTTAACCTTTTGAGTCCCATGCTCTTAAAATTATGAGAAACACTATGGATCCCCTGAAAAATGTGGCGTTGTATATTCGCGCCATTAAAGACCTCTCGTATTCTCAGTAGCTCAAGTAATTTTGGCTCACGTGTAGATCAAGTTCAGGTTTCATTGTTTTCAGCGGTTGCGATATTTCGTTTCCATCTTCATCCCGGTTTAATTAACTTGCGCTTTTTATTAGGCATCCCTAACGACGCATAGTGTCTAACAGCGACTTGAACCTGCGACAGTTCCTCTATGAATTTGTGGAACCCCCTCAATGTTGGTAAAACTTAAATATTACTTTTGTCTTACCTAAAACGATGAGTGAAGCAAAGGTATCTACGAAAGGACAGATAGTTATTCCGAAGGATGTTAGGAGAAAAATGGGCTTGAAGCCAGGTGATAAAGTTAAAATCGAGGTCTTAGAGGGGAAGAAGGCGATTATACAACCGCTCGTGAATCCTCCGGAAGAGATTTTTGTGAAAATCTCTGATGAAATTGTTGAAAACACGTTAAGAGAGGCAGACAAACAAGATGATGCAAAAATCAGAAGGCTTTTAAGGAGTCTTGGAATTCGAGGTTGAATCAAGTTTCCCCAGACACTAGCGTGCTAATAGAGTATATCAACCTATCGGGTTCTCTTCATAAGGAAGCTAAAGCAGTTATTCAAAGTATTCTCGATGGAAAGATTATTGCTATTATACCTCACCCTGTGCTTACGGAGACTTATTACGTTTCAGTTAGAATCTACGAAGAACTTGACATTAAAAACCCTGAGCAAAGAGCTAAAAATTTTGTTGAATGGCTTTACAGGTCTCCGAATTTCTCATTAGCAGAGCCTTCGCTTGAACTTGCAATCCTCGCCGGGAGTATAAAAAGGAAGTTCAACTTGGCTTTAACTGATTCCTATGTTCTAGCTTCCGCAAAGCTTTACAGAGCTAAGGCTGTTTTTAGGTCAAAAGAAAAAGAGATCCTTGAGAGTTTTGAAGAAATAACTAAAGAATGTGACGTAGTGTTCCTTGAATCATAATGTATGCTAGGCTCATGGGCTTTCGTTTAACCTGTCTTTACGGCTGTATGAAATGTGATATCATGTCTACCCAGTTAAAGACGTTGAAGTACTATGAGAACAAGCATCTCTTTCAGTGTACTAGGTCATCTTTCCAACAATTCATATTTAAGTGATTTTAGCTAGCGCGTGAATCTTAAATTAATTAATCTCTTGTTCTTAAAACACGGGAAAAAGGAGGGGGATATGGTATTACGTGAGAAGTGCGGAATGCGACGGGGGCGTTGGCGGAGGCGGTGGTGAAGGTGGCAGGGAAGTAAGCTTCTTTTTCCTTTTTCTGCGTAAGGAGAGGATGATGACTGCAATGATCACTAAGGACATAACAGCCACCGTAATCATCATACCCGTGTAGTCCTCAGAGTATATGGCTCGCATCTCCAGACTCGGCTCATAACCTGTGAAGACAAGCCTTACTGAGCTCTCCGTAGAATTAAAGAAACCGACCCACTGTCTAAACACGTATTTCGCGCCCAATAAGCCGAGCAACCCAGGCATACTCGCTGAGGATGGTACAGATAAAGTTACTTCATCCCCCTCCTTGTACCTGCCTGAGCCAGGTATCTCGACCGCGACATTAGAGGAAACGTTTAGAGTATACGTCATCACAACCCTGATGAGCTTCATGGTGGAATTGCTCCCGCCCTCGTTATCAATAACTGTCAGCATAACAATGTAGTCTCCGAGCCCATGATAAGAATGCTTAACGTTAACGCCCGATCCTTTCCCACCGTCTCCAAAATCCCATTTATACGAAGATATGCTTCCGTCGGGATCGCTGGAGGCAGAAGCGTCGAAAGACACCTCCTCGACTAAACCCACCTTAGTCGGGGTGTAGCTGAACCTAGCTACTGGCGGGTAGTTCGTGCTGACTACGACTACCGCTGGTGGAGTTGTCTGGCTTTCATATGAAACATAACTAACGACATAGTACAAAGCACCCTTCTCAGCTAGGGAAGTGTCCCATGTTGAAGTAAACCTGAGCGAAGCCTTAGGAGCAAGGGATGAAAAGTTTTGATATGAATGCCAAACGGAACTGTTTCCTTTCCATATTGTGAATATACAGCTTCCCGAGAGATTTGTCGAGCCGGTGTTAAGGACCTCGAGCGTTATCCTCACCTGGTCGCCTATCTTGAAGTGTTGAGGTTCAACGCTAAAACTTGTTACATTCATCATGGATCTACCAAGCCTGAACCCACATGTTCTCCTATCTAACAAGTTTCCGTATGTATCGTTTAACATAACTTCTACGTAATAGTCGCCTACTGGGAACCCCTTACTGTCCCAAACCATAGAAAATGATGCTTCACCTACTACGTTATGGAGCGTCTTTAATGGCATACTGCTGATAACCGCGTTTGTCAAATAGCTTTTTATCAGCATGCTGATAACGATGTTCTTGGCTCCGCCAGAATTGCTCAATGAAACATTAATGGTTACTGTTTCACCTGGATCGTAAATTATCCGATCAGTAGATAGACCGATTATCTTAACCTCAGAAACTTGCTCGGCGGAAACATTAGAGATACTACTTAATATAATGGTTAATATTAACATATACTTCAAGGATCGAAATAAATATTTACTTTTCATGGCCGCCCACCATATTTTGGATCTCCATAATAGTTGTACAGAGCAAGAAACCTCATAACAACATCTGGATGTTGCGAATATTCGCGCTCGTATATTTCTAACCTCATATCTCTAAACAGAAGTCCTATTGAATAACCATTTTCCAAGTATCGTTTAAGACTTGGGAAGAAAATTGTGAATACGGGAGAGCCTATCATCGTCATGGTTCCGCCCATGTAGACTGCAGCACCGTAATGGAAGAAAGCTTCAGGCATTCCGTAGAGATTATCATACCGACCTGTTTCGCATGACCAGGCGAAAACGATGGGGCAACTCCTTCCAAAATCTATCGGACCATAGCCTAACAACTCGCCCGAAGCATAATTACGATAGCTTTGGAGACCAATAGAAGCTGCGCTCCTTTCCCTAGCCTCTAGGACGCATCCCCAGCCTCCAGGCGCACCATGGCCGTACCAAAGGATCACGCCTTTATTCGGTGCTTCTCTCTTGATTTCTATTGCCCGCTGAGCTTGTATATATTCGACAACATATGACGCGTTATTCCAAAGTGTGTAATCAAGATGAAATCCTCTTCGATATTCCTCTACCCACTCTGCCTCATCAACGGTCATTAGCGATAATAAGTCACTAAGGGTGCTAGGTATCTCACTCAGGCGTATGATTTGATCTATATTCCTTATATTCTTCCGGCAACACTTCGGAAAGACTCATCATCTCGATAATACTGGATTGTCTTTCTTATAGCCTCCTGTAAGAAATTTTCAGTAATATCATAAGTGTCAGTATGAAATCTATCTACAGTAAATCCCTGTTCTTCAAGCATACGACTTATATTTTCTACGTCTGCAACGAAGCTTTCACCCCATTCGTATCCTGTGACTGCAAGGACATTAAGGTAATTGAATTCCTTCAATCCAAGGTAAACTGAAATGCTGGCGCTTATCGGTTTGATGAGTTCCCTTGCGTTATCGCCGACGATCCTCCCTACGATCAAGTCGGGTATTCCGTCGTCTCCTACGGTGTCGGCATAATAGTTGTCGCTACAGATGATGTTTTCTTCGTCGATTATGACATTCTTTGCAGGTACTACATCATCCTCACCAACAATCAGAAGGTAGGCATTTCTCCTTCCTTGAAACGCAGGGAGTCGCCTAACCCATGTACTTCTGAAAGTATAATAATATATGTCAGGAGTAAGGAGACTTTTTAATGCCTCTGGGGTATCAAGTTCAAGGTATCCTAAGACTCCATGCTTTATCCTAGCCAGCACGGCAATCCTTTGAAGCAACAGATTCACATTATCTTCGTCGCTAGGATTATTTGCGAAGAGCCTCTCCGGATGAGTTACAATCAAGTAGTCCACAGTATCGAAGGCGTCCTGCAATTCCGATTTGCCATTACCATCCATATCCACGTTATCCATATCGTAAGGCAGTGAGAAACATCTACGATAAGCCACCCCCTCGCATTCAAAGTATACATAAGTCATAAAATTCTTTGGATCATAGGAAAATCCAAAGCTATATGGATGCCCTATGGAAAAAAGCTTGTGTCTGTACTCGCTGGCTACTTCAAACCGAGGCATGGCACCGAAAACTATGGGCACAGCATAGTAGTGGAAGGTCCAAGACTCTCCGGGATTCAGTCTTTCCCATAATGGCGTTATCCTTACAATACTAGTGCGGTAGATCCAATTATAGGTCACCGAGGTATCTCCCGGTCTCTCTGGCATTGCCTGAAAACCAGTACACGGATCTATAATCTCAAATCGTTCTAAAGCTACATTTCCAGTATTCCTTATTGTTAAGCTAACGTAAAACCAGTTATCATATCTTACTACATTCCTCGTAACCTCTATATTGATAATTTTCATTCGTCCTACAATGGGAAGCATCAATCGTATTTGAGATATTTTCACCCTCATGCTGTCGTGCCCATAGTTGCCCGAGTTGTCCCATGCCTTAACCTCTATCGTATGCTCTGAGTTTACTTCGAGTCCGGTTGCATTCCAGAGATGGGTGAAAGACAGGTTGCTTGCAGGGGGTACTGTAACAACCTCTCCTGTGAAGGGGTTAAAGTGAAACGGAGCATACACCCAGCTCTTCGCCAAAACGCCATCTATGTAAAGCTCAGCTCTTTGAATGTACCCTGCGGGCCTGGTTGCATTCGAATCATCCTGTATTAAAGCCTCTATCTCTACGAGGTCGTGTACCCCTTCGATACTGGGTTTAATTATTCGCACCAGCGGCGGGGTTCTATCCGGCATCGGGTTGTTGATCGTGCCGTTTTTAACGTCGACAGCCCTGTTTCCAGCAGCGTCGAAGGCTATCGCGTCGAAACTGTGAGCTCCGTTTCGGAAGAGGGTTGTGTTGCAGACCCATACATAGGGTGGGGAGAAGTCTATGAACTTCACCACTTCATCTATCGAGAACATCACGCCTTCCACGCCAACGTTGTCACTCGCGTTGGCCAAGATGTTTACGACGCCGACAAGCCTCTCCGGAAGGAACAGGGTCACCGAAGGCTTCTCCGTGTCCGGCGGGGATGTTGTTTCGAAGACCCTGGTCTTGCTTATGACGGCGTTTCCGCAACGGTCCTTCGAAACGACGTAGAACCTGTAGGTTGTCCTCGGCTTTAATCCAGTAATCTTTACAGCATGGTTTTTCACAAAACTCGGGTCGTAAACGGTTTTCTCATCCCCCGTGGAGCGGTCGCTGTAAACAACCGCGCTGTCACTATTCTTATTCGTAATCCATTCCACGACAACCGAATCCTGTGTAACATTTACCGCACGAGGGCCAGAGACAATAATTATAGGTACGGGGTATGAGATGCAAGTCTTCTCGAGGCAGTTGTTACCCTCATCAGACTCCTTTACTTGGTTAAAATTGTCAGCGCAGACTTTTACCGTGATGTTTCGGCACTCGGGCCACTCATAGTTTCTGAACCACGATTCAAAAACATCTCCCGGCTTCAGGTCAACCCCAACAGGGTCGTGAGCAACCTCCTTGCCGTCAACGTAAAGCGTTGTACTATGGTTTCCCTTCGCAACCTCGCCGCCAATGTTCTTCAACACGTAGCCTATCAGGCTGTTGTTCCTGTCGCAAATAATGTCGGTTATCACTAGGTCAGGGAGTTTTTCCTTCAGCCACTTTTCCTCAAGGCAGTTGTTACCCTCGCTTGACTCCTCAATGTTCTGCTCGCAATCTGCGCAAACCTTTACGACGTGTTCACCTGGTGTTGGCTGCCAAACATAGTCGAAAACTCCCTCAACCTCCTGCCCGGGCTGGAGCAGCTGAGTTATACAGTGTTTCGCCACCTGTTTCCCGTCTATAGAAAGGCAGTTGCAGAAGCTCTTGGTCGGCATCCCTGCTGGCGTGGTTGGTGCGTCGCCAACATTCTTCACCCTGTAATGAATAAGGCCGCCGCTCTCCCAAACATCAGTTATGACAAGGTCTGGCAAGGGTTTCGTCTCTATCCTTGCCTCCGCCCAGACAGCCCAGTCCCTGTTTGAAGTATTATATGCATTAACATAAAGGATGAAGTTGCCTTTCTTACCAGCTATGAAACTCAAATCCTTAGTTATGAGGTCGAGCTTGCCGTCTAAGGTGGCCACTTTGCTTAGGATGGTGTGTCTTAAGGGGGCTGCGGTCATACCCCGGTACTCGTCGAAGTAAACGTCGAACTTTGCGCCGTCTGTGCCGCTGGCTCCGGAGAGAAACCCTATCCTAACGGTTAGCTGAAGGTTCGGTGGGACCGTCTGCTGTGGGTAAACACCCATTATCCAGCCGCCTGGGATCCACTGAGGATGGGTTTCCAGAACTTTGCTCCAAGTCGAGCCGTCTTCCAGAAGAGCGTTATACACGTATCTTGCAAACCCCCTGCTGTCTGAAGGGTCTCCGGGGAAAGGCAAAACCCCAGCCCCACTGCTCCATTGCGCCTCTGAAGCGTGGTCTATAAAGTCGTAGAACGTTGTACCAGCAGAAACTCTAATGGCAATACTGTTTATTAGGATAATCGAGACAAAAATCATCGTAATCCATGAGAGAAACATGATTTTGAAAAAAAATCATATTCCTTCGCAGGATAAGGCAACTTATGTTACTTATAAGCTTTTTGGGTTATGCTATCTATTGAAATAAGGCAAACCAAGCCCATATTTTTGCTTCAATACATATTTTAATATGCTTCATCAACTTTCAGATTGGTGCGTTCAGAAAACCATAAACGTTACTCGAACTTTAATAATACTTGGTGTAAGGGTTCGGATGGGGATTAATTTAACATCCATAATCGAGAGGAAGCCGACGAGTCTTGAAAGCCTTAGAGGGAAAAGCTTCGCTGTTGATGCTAATCAGATGCTCTACCAGTTTCTCGCTTTGATACGTAAGGCTGACGGAACGTTCTTCACGGATGCTGAGGGAAATGTGACTTCTCACCTGATAGGCTTTGCCTTCAGGGTTACAAGGCTACTGTGCGACTACAACATGAGGTTCATATTCGTTTTCGACGGGAGGCCTGCTCCGCTTAAGCTGAGGGAGCTTGACGAGAGGAGGCTCAGGAGGGAGAAGGCTTTGGCGGAGTGGAGGCTGGCGGTAAAGGAGGGTAGGCTTGCAGAAGCATTTTCCAAGGCGGTTTCATCGACGAGGCTGACTGGTGCGATGGTCGAGGACACTAAGACTCTGCTTTCTGCAATGGGTCTTCCGTTTGTTGAAGCGCCTTCCGATGCTGAGGCTCAGGCAGCCTTCATTGTTAATAAGGGGGATGCTTATGCTGTTGCTGGGAGAGACTATGATACTCTTCTGTACGGTTCTCCCCGGCTTGTTAGAAACCTCGCTATACGTAGTACAGAGTTTTACCCTAGCAAAGGCTATTCGAAAGTTTTGAAGCCTGAGCTCATAGAGGTTGAAGAGGCTTTAAGCAGGTTGGGGATTACTAGGGGTCAATTGGTTGATATTGCTATACTTGTTGGAACCGATTTTAACGAGGGTGTTAAAGGCATAGGGCCTAAGAAGGCTCTTCAATTAATCAAGAAGTATGAGCGAATAGAAAATATACCGGGAAATATAGTGAAGCCCCCGGATAACTACGAGGAGGTTAGAAGAGTGTTCCTGTACCCGGAGGTTAAAGAGAAGTATGGTATGAAGTATACGGGGCTTGATGAGGAGATGTTGATAAAATTCCTCTGTTTTGAGAAAGGTTTCTCAAAGGAGAGGGTTGTTAAGTTGGCTGAAAGGCTGAGGAGGTTCTACAGGTCTATTGGAGAAGATGCTGATCTTAAAAAATGGTTGTCGTAACGCTTGCTTTTTATGGCTAAGGCTTATAAATGGAAAAAGCATATTGTAATTTGAAATGCCTCCTGAGGAATTTAGAGTTGTTGAAGTATCGGAGGAAAACATAGGTGATCTCTGCCTGTTATGCGTGCCGCCTGAGCGACTTGATGATCCGGTTTTCATGATGGGGGTTGAGTTGAAGAAAACTTGGGTTAAGGATGTGCTTAACCGCTGGGGGGCTGTTGCTAGGATTGCATATTTGGGGGAAACCCCTGTAGGCTTTATACAGTATGTACCTGTTACAGATGAGAAGATAGTTCATATTACTTGCATATTCGTGCCTCGTAAGGAGCATTGGAGAAAAGGTATTGGAAGGAGGCTCCTAACTAGCCTCGTCGAAGACATGAGGCGTCCAAAAGAATGGTTTGGCGGTGAACCTCCATTAGCCTTAGTGACAAAGCCTTTCCCTGGTGAAAAACCTGAGCAATATCCTGCTCGCAACTTTTTCAAAGACATGGGGTTCAAACAGGTTGAGAGTAATCCAAGTCTCCTGTATTTCCCTCTTAAACACGGTTTCACATATATTCCTCCAGAACAGAGAGAATCTAACTATATTCCGCAAGAAGATGATAAAGGGAAGGTAGTAATATTATACAATCCTTCCTTCTGCCCCTTTTCCTATTTTTTTCTGAAGAAGTCTGTACAGGAGATAGAGAAAGCCATGCCTGGAATAAGTGTCAGATGGATAAACGGTTGGGAGGAGCCTGTGGAAATTGAGAGGCGCGGGATTTCTGACGGCATAGTTGTGAACGCTAAACTCATAAGATCCTTTTTGCTGGCTGGTAGAGAAGTCTTTTTGAAGGAGGTGCTCGATGCGTTAAGAGAAGCATAGGACTTGATTTTTTTTAAAAAAAGCATCGGTAGTCGCAGGGTTTTATTTACCAATGGTTGTAGCGAACAAGCTCCTCAAGCGGCCTCCGGTCTTTTACCGGTTCCTTTATCTCAGCAGGGTAGCCCAAAGCTACCATTGCAACTACTCGTGCTTCTTCTGGAAGACCTAGGGCTTTCTTGACTTCCTCCTCCTCGTGAAATACTCCAATCCAGCATGTTCCGAGACCCTGCTCCCATGCTGCTAAAACAAGGTTCTGCAATGCTATAGTCACGTCAATCTTCCAGAAGTCTGTTCCGGGGAAACTTTCACTAGGTAGGGCGCAACCTACTATTAAAACTGGTGCTGTTTCCAATGGGCCTCCGAAAAGTCTTCTAGGAGGGGCTCCGGGGGGAGGTGGTGGCCTCATTTTCTCCTTGGCTGCTTTCAGTTTCTCCTTCATCTTCAAGTCTGTGACAACGATGAAACGCCATGGCTGCCTGTTGCCAGCAGAAGGCGCTAACCTAGCGGCCTCTAGAACTCTTCTCAGCTTTTCTTCTTCAACAGGTTTATTCTCATAGGCCCGTATGCTCCGCCTAGTCCTTATAGCTTCGTAAACCTCCATGTGGACCACTAGAGATAAAAAGAGAGTAGCTTATAATACTTTTTACGGCACTGTTAGACAAATGTTAAAATCAATGTTCTTGAAAAGCTTACTAAACTTAAAAGCTTAAGAGCATTTTCAATTCTTTCTTACCTAACACTCTTGGCTGAAATCTTGAATAAACATGTGCTTTCAAAAAACAAGTGGCGAAGCGATGCTCTGGAAATACTTGAAGAAGGGGTGAGAGAGGCTGATCCTAAAAAAGCTGTTGAAGACGCTCTGGAGGAATTAGAAAACGATATCTTTGAGGCATCTAGAATATTCGTAATCGGTTTTGGAAAAGCTTCTTTAGCAATGGCTCAAGGGTGTGAAGAGAGACTAAAGGAAGCTGTTCAAGATTATGCTGTTATAATGCCGAAGGGATTTGAGAGAGTGGGCTCAAGTAGAATAAAAGTGTTTGAAGGCACGCATCCAATACCCTCTAAGATTAACGTGGAGTCTACTGAAAAATTGGTCTCGATTTGCTCAAATTTGACGAGTAGAGACCTTGTCATCTGCCTCATTTCAGGAGGCGGTTCTTCTCTCCTCACTCTTCCCACCGAAGACATCTCGCTTGAAGATAAGATTACGGCAACAGATATTCTCATAAAATCAGGCGCTGAAGTAAAGGAGATAAACACAGTTAGAAAACATCTTTCAAGAGTTAAAGGAGGACAGCTAGTAAACTTCTTTAAACCTGCAAAAGTAGTTTCTTTAATTATTTCAGACGTTGTTGGAGATCCAGTTGAATACATCGCCTCAGGGCCCACCTCTCCAGATCCATCCACCTTTGAAGACGCTTACACGGTAATAAGTAAATACAGTCTGGAGAGTAAACTACCGGACATTGTGTTAGAAAGAATAAAGAAAGGTTTGCGAAGAGAAATCCCAGAAACCCCGAAGCCTGGAGACCAAGTTTTTAACAATGTTAAAAACGTCATAATCTTAAACAACATGAAATCATTAATTGCTATGAGAAGTAAGGCTAATGAACTAGGTTACAACACGCTTATCTTAACATCGTACATGCAGGGGGAGGCTAGGGAAGTAGGGAAATTCATATCCTCAATCATGAAACAGGTCTCTAACCATAATACGCCGGTTAAAAAGCCTGCCTGCTTAATAATGGGGGGTGAAACAACCGTTACAGTTAAGGGGAGGGGCCGAGGAGGAAGAAACCAAGAGCTTGTTCTCTCTGTTGTTAATAGTTGTCAGCATGATAAAAACTTCGTCTTCGCCTCAATAGGAAGCGATGGCATCGACGGTTATAGTGATGCAGCTGGTGCAATAGCTGACTCTCTTACTGTAAATGCGTTTTCTGAAAAAAGCCTAGATCCAGAAGAATTTCTTAAAGAGAATGATTCCTACAACTTTTTCAAGCAGACGGATGATTTGATTTTCACTGGTTTCACTGGCACAAATGTAAATGATTTCTCCGTAGCATTAGTGTGGTAGAAGACTGCTTTCCCATTATGATGCCGGTAAAGGATTGGTGGCTTTACCTCAATGTGACTTCTAGAGAATCACCCGTATCCAATAAAACGGGCTTCGAAAACGAAATTACCACATGTTTCTTCTCTAAATGCGTAGAGAACTCCAGTTCTCCGCCATGAGAGTGCCTTACACTAATATTTTTACATCCCTGTTTATCAACATCAAGTCCAACCTCCTTTATTAGGGTTTGACCATGCAAAACTTTTATAGTTTCCTGCTGGAACTCTGGTTTAATCTCTCTTTTGTAAACCCCCCACCCGCTTCCAGTAGAGAAGAAGCATCTAAAGTCTTCCTTAAAGAGTTTAGGTGAGAACCCTATCCTTTTCTCCACAGCATCATATTCGAACCCGCTGAGTGCTAAAACAAGAGACCAGCTTGACATTGCTCTAGCATAATGATGACCACACTCAACCTCATCCCAAGGATTTCTTTTTAAGCCATCATATCTGTCTCTAACTCCCTTAACCATCTTAAGGCCTTCCTCCAAGAATCCTTCATAGATAAGGTGTGCAGCAACCTGATACTCTACACCACTCCAAACCTCGTCGCAATACGGGAAGGGGTAATCAGGCTTCCCGCCCTTAGGCCAAGAACAGAGGAGCAAACCATTCTCATCGTTTAAAGCATAGGTCCGCTGGCAATTGGAGTGCTCGGAAAGATTCTCCCTCCAGTTGTAGCGAAAGACTGATTTTAATGCTTTTCTAACCTGTTCCTCGGGCAGAATGTATCCTAGTCCTACAACATGGCTTAACCATTGTCCTATTAACTGGTCTGAGAGACAGCCTTCCCCAACCTGGTACCTTACGCTGGGCTCGCCCCTAAATCTCTGAACATAGAATTCTCCATTCCATAGGTCTCTGCTGAATTTTTCTCTCCCCCTCTCAAATATCTCCCTGTATTTTTTAGCAGACTCATGGTCGCCGAGATGTTTAGAAATTTCTTCAGCAGCCCTTAAAGCGCACAAGTAAAGGGAGCTTACCATAGGGTTGGGACCGTGAAATTCGATATCGTACGTGTTATGTTGCTCCTCCTCAATCAGACCGTCAACATCCCTGTCCCATATCTCCCAAGAATACTCGAGAGCCTTTTTAGCATATGGCCAGAGCCTTCTCAGAAACTCTTCATCTCCACTTATTTTCCACTCCCGGTATAGTTTAACGATGCAACCCATTTGACCATCTGCAGCCGGCTTAAATCTCCATCTAGCTCCAGTTAACGGTATAAGGGTTCTGAAAGCCATGTATCCGGAATCATCAGTATTGTTCAAGAAATCTGTCAGCCTCATTGTTCTCTCAAGATCAGGGAAAAGGTATGCTAGGGTCTGCTCATAGTTCCAGACATGTGCGCAATTCATCGGGCAACATCCTTCATTATCGCCACACCCTTCAAAAGCGTAGAATCTTTCGTCCTCAGCCCAGAGGCAGGTTGGAGTTCGTATTGTAGAGATCTGGCTTGAGGCGGCGTCTAAAACGTATCCGGGAAGGGTGCTGTCGAAAAAAGCTTGATGAAAGAGCCTTGTTCCCCGCTCCAGTCTTTCAAACTCTTTAGCAACATATTTGGCTACGTCGAATGCGTCTGAGAATCGCTTAGCATACGAATTGCCGACTCTTTTTCCATAGACTTCTTCCCCTTTATTCCAATAGTTGACTAGGTTTGGGAAATACCACGAGAGCAGAAACGGGAGGACAACCTCCTCTCCCGGGTTGAGTGATGCAGAAAGCCCGAGTGTACCAACATCAGTCTCTCCGTCTAAAGAAGGATCGGCAGAAGGGTTGTCCTCCAGCTTCCCGTCGTCAGAGAAGTCTTTCCAGAAGCTTTGAATATCGTCCCACCATATGGATCTCTCCCACCTGAGCGTATAGGTTACTTGCCTCCATGTTGACGCGATCATCATGCTTCCGAATCTAGGGTCGTCACTAGGATATTTGAGGCTGCTCATCTTTATTCCAACCAGATCTTTGTCCTCCACAAATTCGTTAAGGTTTAAGCCGAAAAGATCGTTAAACCTATTAGTAAGGTTTGCAACACCATCGTAGCCAACGGCGTTTAAAAGACTCATGGCGAGAGTTAAATTAATCTTCTTCTCAGACCTGTTTCTTAACCTCCATTTGAGAATCGCCACTGGTATTCCTGAATCCTTTTCGTTTAACGGGATGAATGGATTGAAAGCTTCTAGAGATATTCTTAGAGGAATATTGTCTTCGAAAAATATCCAAGCAAATGGGTATTCGCCCTTGAATATTGCTTTAGCCAATCGAGGTAGGCCTGGAGCCTGAGAAGACGGGATTCCGAAACCGCCTTGGTAAGGCGGAAGTATACGTGACTCCAATACTCGTGAAACCGGAGCGTCGTCGCCTTTTTTAAACCAGAGGGAGAAAAAAGTGTATGGTAGATTTTTACCCTTGCCCGGCCTGTTAAATATCTCCCAATCCCTAAGGTTTCCTCTTCCTCCTAAGGAAACTGTTCCTGTACCTATGCCGCCTATTGGGAAAGCAATTTGAGACAGGCTTTCTCCCTCGAAGATTCTCACCCTTCTTTCAAACAGGTCCGGATAATTATAGTTAGAAACCATTTTTCACTCACTATTTAATGGCAAGGGTCTTCGCTCTTTCAGAAAGCTCCCTCTTCTTCCATTCAATATCTTTGGGGATGAAGACTGCTGCCATAGTTAGAAGAATTATGCATATTGCCCAAGTGATGTTTACTATAGTTATTATTCCTGGTTCCAAACCTATGCTGTCGGCAGCATACCCGGTGATAAGTGGTGAGAACGCTGATCCAACGTTATAGAAGAAAAGCAGCATGGCCATGGCTGACCCTCTTATTTCTGGAAGTGCAACATCTTGTACCGATGAGGAGACACATGGGCCTGCCATAGGCATGAAGAAAGCAGTTATAGCGCCTAATACCAGAAAGAGTTCCACTCCTCCTTTAGTTAGGAAAGCCATGTCGAAGAAGACAAGTCCTACAATAACTGTTAGAGCGGCAAAAATTATTCTCCCTCTTCTGTTTCTTTTAAAAGCCCAGTCGCCTACCATGCCTGCCGATACGTTTCCGATTACCATAGATATGAGTGCAGCTAGCATTACGAGTAGTTGCGAGCCCTCCTCAAACCCCCTAGCCTCCTTCATATAGGTGAAAAGCCAGTAGGAAAGTATATTCCATGGGAAGACTCCGAAGAAACCTTGAAGGTAAAGAAATAATACGGATCTTCTTTCTAAGAGCTTTTTAAGAGCCTTGGCTGAAAAAGTTTCCTTAAGCTTATCCCTGACGCTTATAAGCTCGGGCTCAGTACCTCCCCGTGGAACATCTTTAACAGTCAGCAAGATAACGATCGCCAAGATTATTCCGGGGGCTGCTGTCAGAAGAAAAGCACTACGCCATCCGAAAAAGGTTCCTATGATGAGTCCTATGATTACGCCGATCAAGGCTCCGAAGGTTTCGGCAGCCTGTAAGATGCCTAACGCTGTAGCCCTTTTTTCGGGTGGAAAGTAATCTCCTAGAAAAGACATTAAGCCACTAGTTGCCTGATTATCAATCCCCGTCATAGATCTGGTGAAGAAGAGTTCAACGTAGTTTCTCGAGAATGTTGAGAGTATTGTAGTTCCGCTCCAGATTATGCTGGCGAGAGTCACGAGAAGCGGTCTAGCATACTTGTCGAAAAGATAACCCCAAAGGGGCATGAAAATCACTGCGATTAAAATGGCTCCTGTTTCAATGGCTCCAAGTTCAGTATAGCTTAATTGGAACTCTTCTTTTATTAGAGGCAGAAGCGGAGATATTAGAAACTTGTCAGCGTAATGAAGAACTACAAAGATGAAGAAGACAAAGGTTACATACCATGCTCCTCGCAATGCTCCGGAGCTGCGTGCCATACTTTTTTAAAGGGTGGCCGATATATAAAATTTTTTAACGACGTGTTGGCCCGAGTTTTTAGGAAAGATTAAAAGAAAAATAGCGAATTCTAAGGGAGTTAATGGATCCATAATAATCTGGATGCTTTTGATCCGCGAAAACTTTATATGGACGTGAGCTGAATGAGAAGGTTAAAGATGATTCCTGCATTCATGCTAAGACAGCTTTATGAAAAAGGTTCTTTGAAAAATATTTTAGATGCGAATGGAAACAGGATTGGCTTCAGCTTCTCCTTGTTGAACAGACTTGGCTCTGGAACCATAGAGGGTGGGTTCAGTCTAACGGTTGATGGGGAGGAATTGCCTTCGGAAAAAATAACTATAGAGAAGGGTGGCATAGTCTCGAAGGCAAAGGAGGTCGCCAAATCGCCGTTACGGTTTGCTGTTGGCGATAGGATTAGTTTTTCTATAGAGAAGTCTAATGGTCTTCAACCCGGTATTCATAAGATAATGGTTAGAGCAATTACAAGGGAATATGGTAAAATCGAATTCGACTTCTCAGACAACGTGTCTTAAAAGTTTTCATGGTCAACTTGCATTAGACACTTTTTTCTAGAGGCTTATTTGTAATCAGTTCGAAAAGTTCGTCAGGCTTTGAACTATAAAGCCTGATTCGCACAGGTTTCTTCTCATCTTTACCAACTAGTTCTACAAACCTTCTTTTTGAGTCAAGTTTGATCTCGTAGTTATTCATGGGGGACTTTATGACTATCCCCTGCCCAACCAATCCTGATTCGAAAAGAGCATAACTCCGGGGAATCTGGGCAAAACTTTTTGACGCCTTATTCTGCCTAAAGCTTATTACAAACATTATGGCGTAGGGGACCTCATAACCAGTTAAGAAGAGCAAGAACCTGAAAGAATCTGTCAATGACGGATCGTGCACCAGGCTACTTGCGAAATTGAAATACAGGTAGTACCAAGCCAGTGTGATGAAAATGGCGAACAGGCTTAGGAAAGAGGATATTACTAAGGGCTTCATCTCCTGAGTAAGCTGAGTGTCCAATGCCATAAGTCTTAAAACCTCAGCACTTTCCTCCTCATAGAGCTTTTTACTCCCTCTTATCTCCTTAAGCTGTTCAAGGGACGGCCCTCTGGTTTGAGATCTAAGTCTTAAGAAAGACATGGCGAAGGAGATCGCTATGAAGATTATGAAGGTAACGCTCAGATATTGAGGGTAGTAAGTGTTCAGAACAGCGAGTATTATTATCATTATCTGGCTGTACAGCTGGTATAATGCGAAGCTCCTTCTGTCTTGATAGGCCATAGGAGTCTTCAATAGGCGGTAATTGATATAGTTTTATGTGCTTGTCGAAGTGTCTTTAAGCGTGACTTATATACGGGAGATTATGCATAATCTATAGATATTCCTCGTATAGAAACAATGTTGAAAGGAAAAACCGTGTCTTGCGTTACCCACACTTTTGAGAAAGACAAAATGTTAAAATATCTTCTTGCTGCTTGAGGAATTAATGGAGAAGATAAATATCGGTGTTTTTGAGTTTGCAGAGCAAGCTATTCGGGTGTTTAATAGACTAGGGCTTCTCTTGGTTTCTACCAACGAGAAAACAGGGCCGAACGTTATGACAGTAGGATGGGGTCTTGCAGGTGTTTTATGGGGGCGTCCTGTATTCGTGGTTTTTGTACGACCCTCTAGACATACGTATCAAGTCTTGGAGGAGGCTGATGATTTTACGTTAAATATTCCTGCTAAAGGTATGGAGGAACAGGTTTCGATATGTGGAACAGTTTCTGGCAGAGCAATAAACAAGTTTAAGGAAGCTGGGCTTGAGATATTGCTGTCGAGACGAGTGAACTCTCCTGTAATAAGGCAGTGTATCGCACACTTAGAGTGTTCAATTATTTACAGGACGCTTCTAAATGGGGAAAAAATACCTAGCTTAGTCAAATCGTCCTACTCGGGCAATGATTATCATAAAGCATACTTCGGAGAGATGCTTGAAGCATATGCTGATCAAGACTATAAATCGAAACTACCATAGTCTCTTGGAGTCCCCAGCTTAAGTATAAGTAACTCCTAGCTTCACGCTTTCTGAAGGATATTCATCTATTCTTCTGTAGGCTTCAACCACTTGGTCAAACCTTACAATCGGATCAAGTATCCCCTGGACATCCAGCTTCTTTTTAACAAATAGTTCGATTACTGTGGAATAGATTCTTTTCCTGTCCCAAAGCGGGTACTCCCTATAAGGCTCGCTTTCCACCCGAGCCCCAGATATTAATGACAGCCTATTGAAGTGGAATTCCTCACCCAGATAAAGGCCACGAGCATCCCCATGGTACCATGAGACAGGTATAACGTTACCACCATACCTAGCTGCTCTAATCGCTTCATGCAACGCCTTATAATTGCCGCTTGCTTCAAGTGAAACATCGACACCATCACCATCCGTTAATTCCCTAATCCTCATACCTGCATCTATTGACGCTGGGTCAATTACATAGTCTGCTCCAAATTTTTCGGCAAGACTTCGGCGTTTCTCTATCGGGTCGACCGCAACAATATATAGGCAACCGGATATTTTACACATCTGTAGTGTTAATAGTCCTATTGCCCCCATTCCGAAAATTGCAACCCTGTCCCCCAGTCTTACATGACCTTCTCTAACAGCCATAAGGGCAACAGTTGCAGGATCCACACATACCAGCTCTTCATTGCTTACGCCTTCTGGAGCAAGCATAACCTGTTCCTCTGAAACGGTATGCGTTTCTCTAATCGGAAGATAACCGTAGACTCTGTCGCCTACTTTGAATTTTGAAACATCTGGAGAGGTTTCCTCTATAATACCAACTGTCATGTTACCAAGTGGAAATGGGAAGTCAGATGCTTCTTCCGCTCTGCGCACAAAAATTTTACGCTCCTGATCATAATACTTGTTTGGAAACGGGGATTCTCCCCTGTAAAATATTAAGGCTGTGCCATGTTTTTCTGCTGAGAAGACGCTTCTTATCCGTAGCTCTTTTTCTTTTAAAGGTCTTTCAACATATTCTAAAAGTGCTGGTTCCCTGGGTCCTATTGCAACTAGCTCTTTCGGCATAATTTTTTAATGATACGTGAAGTTTTAAACATTTTCGCAGAGCTTAAAGCTTAAGTAATTCTCTAGGTTGTTTCGAACAGATCCCGCATGGAGGGAAGTTATTTCAGCAGAAGATACTATCAAGAGTATCTTCATAAAGTTGAAAGGGAACCTGTTTTCGATAAGTCTCGTTGGGAATATCATTATGCTTCACATGTAGATTCGTGGGCTGTTCAAGATAATAAGCTTAAGCTAGTAGTTGAAACAGAGCCTAAAGGCAACCCGCTGCACGTAGAGCTCTTTTTTCTAGGGGAACAGGCTTTAATGTTGAGAGCGGGTTTAGGCAGGCTTCCAGATCTAGAACTGGAGCCGATTATGATAAAGAGAATGTTGGAGCCTGTTAAACCTGAGGTCAAGGAACTCGACGATGCTTTAACGTTTTCCTCACGTGAAATTACTTGCCACATCATGAAAAAACCTTGGTGCATTAAATTAACGGATAAAAACGGGAAGGTCTTTTTCGAAGAGTATACTTCAGGCATTCTCCGCAGCTGGTTTCCAGTGTACCCCCTCGGCTATAAGATTGCAGATGGAGGCACACGTTTCTTTGAAAGCGTGTATTTGAGACCTGCCGAATCGGTTTATGGTTTCGGTGAACGGTTTGGGCCTCTTGATAAACGTGGACAGACGCTTCTCCTCTGGAATTCAGATACTACTTTAACTTCCTCTGATAGAAGCTATAAGAGTATACCTTTCTACGTTACGAGTGAAGGCTACGGTTTATTCGTGAAGACGGGGAGCAAAACCTTGTTCGAAGTAGGCTCCGAGTATTGCTATAACTCTATTTCGTTCGAAGTTTGGGAAAATTGTTTAGAATACGTAGTATTCTACGGTCCTGACTTAAAGCATGTATTAAAAATGTACACAGAACTCACGGGGCGTCCTAGCCTACCTCCCTTATGGTCCTTTGGACTATGGATGTCTCGATGCGCGTATCAAAACAGGAGGGAAGTTGAGGAGGTTGCTCAAAAATTGAGAAACCAGAAAATACCATGTGATGTGCTGCACATAGACCCGTCTTGGATGAAACCTAAACGCTGCTGTGATTTCGAATGGAATGAAGAGTCTTTTCCAAATCCTGAGGACCTCGCTAAGAAACTAAAAAACCTAGGTTTCAGGATATGTTTATGGGAGCAACCCTATGTTCCGAAAGGCACCTCTATGTACGAAGAGGGGTTGAAGAAAAGTTTCTTCCTGAAAGATAAGGAGGATAGGGTAATTCATATACCTGACTTTGAATTATGTGAGGTAGCTGTAGTTGATTTTACGAATCCGAAGGCTAGAGAATGGTATAAGAGCAAACACTTGGATCTTTTCAAAAGAGGAGTCTCTGTCTTTAAATGCGATATGGGCGAGGCTGTCCCAGAGCAAGCAGTTTTCTACAATGGGAAGACCGGTGTCGAGATGCATAATCTTTATTCACTCTACTACCAGGGGACTGTTTTTGAAGCTGCGGAGGAGTTTTTTGGAAAGGGTAATGGTCTTGTTTGGGGGCGTTCCGGATGTGCTGGGATACAGAGGTACCCCATTCAGTGGAGTGGAGACAGTCATACCACTTTTGAAGACATGGCATGTGTGCTCCGTGGCGGGCTAAGTTACTCGTTGTCAGGCGTACCTTTTTGGAGTCATGATATAGGTGGGTTTCAAGGACCTAAGCCGAGCCAAACACTCTACGTTAGGTGGGCCCAATGGGGTCTTTTAAGCTCACACTCGAGATGCCACGGAACTACTCCGAGAGAACCATGGGAGTATGGCGAGGAAGCAGTTAGGATATTCAGGGATTTCGCCCACCTAAGGTACAGCCTCCTACCATATATCTATTCTCATGCCTATGAGTCATGTATGACCGGCATTCCTATAGTGAGGCCATTAGTGTTAGAGTATCAAGATGATCCCAATGTGAGGAGAGTGGATCTAGAATACTTATTTGGCTCAGGCTTGCTTGTGGTGCCGGTTCTGAATGAAGAGGGGTATGTAGAATACTATTTGCCGCATGGAAAATGGTTAACATGGTGGGATAAGAAGCCTGTTCAAGGAGGGTGTTGGAATAGGGAGAAGGTGCCGTTGCACCGGATACCCTTATTCATCAGGGAAAACTCATTAATACCTAGGGCTGCTCCCGTTGAACACATGGGTGAAAAGTTTGAAGGAATGACGCTTGAAGTCTTTGTGAAGGATAAGGCTTTCTTGAACTACTTTTTCGACGAGAATTTCACCATAGAGGCTCTGAGAGAAAACGGTAACTTAAGGCTTAAGATGGGTCACTCTGGAAAAACATGGAGGATAATATTCTACGGCGAAAACAGGCCGTCGAAAGTCAACTGTATAGGTGGGGACCTCATCTCGTACGGGTATGACGATGAATTAACTGCTGTAGATTTGAAGATGACTCCGAGAAGCAGGGAGTGCCTACTGGAGATAAAAGAATAGCGTTGGGAAAAAAGAACGGTAATTTTCACATCAATCAGAGCTAAAAAACTTGGTCTAGAGCATACGTTAAAAACACTGTAATTCTGAAAAGAAGGAGATTGCTTGAGGCTAAATGCCTATTGCAACTTTTTGGGCAACATCCTGCTCCTTTACAAATAGGATAAGCCTTATCCCGAATAACCTTTTATCCCTCCGATAAGCTGATTTCTCCTGTGAGTCTTCCCCAGAGAGGAATCCCAGAAGATAGGCTGGAAAAGCTGAAAGAGCTGAGTAGGCTTGCAAGAGGCGACATAATTAAGATGACGACACTCGCCTCCTCAGGGCATCCTGGAGGCTCAATGTCCAGTATAGACATATACCTGACTCTCTTCTCGTTTGCAAGGATTAAGCCTGAGAACCCGTGCTGGGAAGCTAGGGACCGTGTAGTTGTCAGCCACGGTCACACTGCACCCGGGGTTTACGCAGCCCTCGGTAGGCTCGGATTTTTTGACATTGAAGAGGCGATTGTCACTTTCAGGTTGGCTGGCAGCCGTTTCGAGGGTCATGTGGAGAAAGGTGTTCCAGGCGTAGAGTGGAGTACCGGAAACCTTGGCCAAGGGCTTTCAGCAGGCTGCGGCTTCGCCGTCGCGGGGAGAGTGAGGAGGGAGGACTACCATGTTTTTGTTGCTATGAGTGATGCAGAGCAGGCTAAGGGGCAGGTTGCGGAATCAAGAAGATTTGTAAAGAAATACGCATTTTCAAACATTACAGTAATAATAGATTACAATAATAAACAGATATCCGGTAGGGTTAGTGACGTAATGCCTGTCAATATAAAGGGGAATTACCTTTCCGATGGTTGGAGGATTATTGAAATAGATGGGCATGATTTCAAAGCCATTCATAAGGCTCTCGTGGAGGCTGTTGAAGATGAGGAACCCACTGCGATAATTGCTAGAACAATCATGGGTAAAGGTGTTTCCTTCATGGAAGACCAAGAGAAGTATCATGGTATGGCGCTTAAAATAGATGAATATAAGAAGGCAATTCAGGAACTCGGTCTTGAAGACGATCTTGACAAGTATAGAGTTCTGAGAGAGAAGTATGCTTCGGAGTTTAAAGTGGGGCGTTTGCCTCGGAACGAAGATAAAGCATCATGCTCTAACATCATCAGGCTTAAGCCCGGTATGCCTAGAACATATAAGGTCGGCTCCCTAGTTGAAGCAAGGCAGGCTTTCGGTAACGCGCTGGTTGATCTGGGTGAGGCTCAAGGGGGAGGAGATATTCCTATGGCCGTGTTTGACTGCGATTTAGCGGAATCTGTTAGGACGATTGAGTTTGCTAAAAGGTTTCCTGAAAACTTTTTCGAAATGGGTGTTCAGGAACATGCGACGGCGACGATTGCCGGAGCTGCCTCAATACAGGGCATCATATCCTTCTTTGTGGATTTCGGGGTTTTCGGTGTGGACGAAACTTATAACCAGCATAGGCTTAACGACATAAATTCCACTAACCTCAAGGTTGTTGTCACGCACTGTGGGCTTAACGTAGGGGAAGATGGAAAAACTCACCACTGTATAGATTATGTGGGTATTTCGAGAAACCTCTTTGGCTTTAAGGTTATAGTGCCCGCCGACGCTAATCAGACAGATAGGGCAACTAGATATATCGCTTCAAACCCTGGGAATTTCCTACTGGCTGTAGGCAGGTCTAAGCTGCCCATAGTCTCCGACGAGAATGGTAATGAGGCTTTTGCAGGAGGCTACGGGTTCGAATATGGGAAGGCTGAGATCCTGAGGCATGGGAAGGATGCTGCAATACTTACCATGGGTTCACTCGTACACAAGGCGGTTGCTGCATGGGAAAAACTAAGGAATCAAGGTTTCAACGTTATGGTGGTGAATGTTCCTTGCCCGCTGGAGGTTGACTGGAAGATGCTGGAGGAGGCTGCTAGAACAGGCAGGATCGTGACTTACGAGGATCACAATGTTAATACTGGCTTGGGGGCATCTGTATTGCAGGCTGTAGCAGAGCGTGGTTACAGGGTTAATGTAAAGAGATTGGGTGTGAGTAAGTATGAGGCTTCCGGCGTGTTTGATGATCTCTATAGAATGGCTGGACTAGATGAGGAATCTTTGGTTGATAGTGTGGTTCGATTAATCCGCGAGGGTTAATTAATTCCACGGCCCATGTTCTGCACTAATCCGTTTCGGTTACTGTAGAATTGTCATCATTAAAGTTTATAAGTTGAAGAAATATGTAGGAATATGTGAAAGCCAGAACGGCTATTATTGTTATATTCCTATCTTTATTTTGGCTTGGGCCCCTTGGTTAAACGATAAGGATATTCATGACAGAGTATTTAAGGAAAAAGCCGCTAAAGATGGAACTATGGGTTGGGTAATATTGCCGAATGGGACAAGAGTGTATACTCTTATTTGTGATTATAACGTGTCATGGTTTCCATTCGGAAGATGGGTTGCAAGCTGCGAAGGCGGTTACTACGTGACTTTTTGGAGTGAAATATTGCCATAGGTTTCAATGGCTGGAGGGTTATTCACAAGGCTATTGGAGCTTAAAAGCTGAAGAATATGATGTGAAGGCCACGGTTATTAACACGCCCTTTCCACTTAAGGTCGGCGATAAAGTACTGCAGGAAGCTACTGAAACAGGAGTAATCGTGACTTACGAGGATCACAATGTTAATACTGGCTTGGGGGCAACAGTACTTCAAGCTATTGCTGAAGCTGGTTGCAGTGAAGTTTAAACGGCTTGGCATCGAATGGTATAGTGCTTCAGACGTTTTCGAAGACCTCTATGATATCGCTGGGTTAAGCGAGCAATCGTTAATCGATACCGTATACAGGCTAGTGAAATCTAAGTAGTCCAATATTAATGCGAAACCACATTTTTAAATCCGCGTCAAAAACAGTTATCTGCATTTCTTGATAAAAGGTTTTCTGAAGAATGTTTATATTTTATTGCTCAAGGTTTAACGTATGCATCCTGTGATAGTTGTAGAGGGAGATTATATCCCTGAGGTTTGGGAGAAGTCAATAATGGAGCTTTGGAATAAGGGGGCTTACATACAAACAGAATACGGAAGTAATAGTAAGGATTGCACTATGCTTATGGTAGTGAGAAAACCTTTAGATGAACCAAGGATTCATAAGGCCGGCTTAATGGTCGGCAACCTTTCCCAGCTTGAGGAATACGTTAAGGAAGTATGTGAAGGGATACACGATTCCTATGTTAAAAACGGCGTATGGCCATATACCTATCACGAGAGGCTCCGTTCCTACAGTTGCTTCTCAGAAATTGTGGATCAAATAAACTACGTGATTGAAAAACTTTCTAAAACACCGTACTCTAGAAGAGCTCAGGCAATAACTTGGAAACCATGGGTAGATCCGAAGATCGAGGACCCGCCTTGCTTACAGAGAGTATGGTTCAGGGTTTACAATAATAGGCTTGTTATGGAAACCTGCTGGAGGTCAAGAGACGCACTGAAAGCTGCGTTCATGAATATTTACGCTTTAACGGATCTACAGAAACGTGTTGCCGGGGAACTGGCAGACAGGATGGGCATGAAAATTGCTCCGGGGGAATATATAGATTTTTCTAATTCATACCACATATATGAAACGGATTTTGAAAAAGCTGAAGGTTTTGTTAAGCGATCTAGGGAGGGTGATTGGCTTAAACGGTCTTGGAATACGGAAGAGTTTAGAAAACTCGTGATAAGAGAAAAAGAGATACAGAAAAAGGATTCTAACCTATTTTAGTAATGCTCACATTAGAATGTAAAACCCTTTTCTATGGGACTGATAACAGCAGAAGGTTTATAGCGTTGTCCCCGCTCTTGAAAAGCGTGAGCAATGGAAGACTGTTCAAAAAAATATATGAGGAGATTTCAGAAATTCCCGTAGTTGATATTCATACTCATCTGAATCACCGCAAGCTGAGGGCTAATGACCTGTCAGACATAATTCTCTACCACTATATTGCTACTGAACTAGCAGCATCTGGTATGCCTCGTGAAATCTTGAATGTAGAAGATCCTCAGGAGAGGATAAGGAAATGCCTACCGTTTCTGAAGAATATAAGAAATACTTCTACTTTCTGGGCTCTGAAGCAAATTCTTTCAAATCTATTCGAGTTCGGAGAGGATTTAAACGATGAGTCTCTTTCCAAGCTCCAAGAAAAATTCCAAGTTTTTGAGAGAAGTTTTGATGGAGCCATTTTCCTAAAAGAGCGGCTGAGGATGGATAGGGTTTTTCTTACACTTCAATTCGCAGACAGGGATACAGCATTCGACCCAGCATTCTTCACTGGTTCACTTAGGTTTGAGAGTCTTTCAAAAGACCTCTCCCATGAGGCTCTAAAGAAGCTTGAGGAAATCGCCCTGCTTGAAATAAAGAACCACAATGATTTTAGAGACGGGATAATTACGGTGTTCCAACGATTCGAAAGAATTGTTCATTCAATTGCGTTAAGTTTGAATCCTAGTGAAATCATTATAGATCCTGATGAGACACGTGTTGACGAGGCAATAGAAAAAATACGGTTAGGTAAACAACTGGCCTTTGACGATAAGATTCACATTCTGTCCTTTACCGTAGACACTTTTCTTAAATTGATGGAAGGCAAATCTATCACCTTCCAGTTAATGTTGGGTGTTGAAAGACCTGTTATTGGAGCTTCCCCGCCGGATTATGCTATAGTCGTCAACGAGCCTAGACAATTATTCTCGCTCTGCCCGTTGTTCCACAAATATAGTGAGGTTAATTTCGACGTGATATCCGCAAGCAGAATGCAGACACATGAGCTTAACGTGATTTCAAAAAACTATAGTAATGTTTTCGTCTCCGGGTTCTGGTGGTACTCATACTACCCATCGTTAATGAACGAGAGGATTGTTGAAAGGCTTCAAATGCTTCCTATGAATAAGTGGTGTGCCTTCTTCAGCGATGCCTATGTGCCTGAATGGTGCTTCGGAAAACTGCAGTTGGTAAAGAATCAGATGACCCTAGCCCTCAGCAGCCTAGTTGAACAAGGATATTTGGATATGGAGACGGCTCTTGAAACTGCGAGAAAACTATTATACGAGAATGCAGTCGACATTTATTACCTGAAAGTTAAAAAACATGAAAAAGCTATCAGGCCCTAATCTGTATTATTGTTTTTCCTACGCGCTTTTGCTCAACAAATACTTGCAGAATGCCGTGTAGAGGACCCCTTTTGAAACATCTATTATTTCCTGTGTTTGCTGTCCTTCCTCAGGTTTTACTTCGAAAGAAACTGCTCCTTTATAGTTTATTTTCTCAAGCGTAGCGAAGAGTTCGACAAGGTCTTCCACACCATTTACAGAGCCGTTTCTGTAAAAGCTCGGATGCCAGTCTTTCATAGTATTGGCGACTTTCTTCGCGCAGCCTATGTGTACATGTGACAAAACGTCTTTAAACCCTATCAGCTTAGAGGGTTTTTCATCTAGCAAGGGACCGTGGCTCAGATCCCAGAGTACACCAAAGTTTCCACATTCTTTCCTAACTTCCTTCGCTACATGGGCAGCATCTTCCAAGGGACCGACCAGTAGATTCTTATCGTATGAGGTGTCGAAAGTTTCCAAGAGGATATGGGCATTGCTCTCAGATGCATGCTTGCAGAGCTCAACCAAGCTTTTCACCAGTACCTCCATGGCTTGGGCTTTCTTCTCCCCCTCGGGTTTGATTCCTGAGCTTAAGGCAACAGCTTTGAAACCTCTCTTCGAGGAAACAGTAATCATCTTTTTGATTTCATTTAATGCTTTGGATCTAGTGTTATCATCTAACGAGCTTATGTTTCCCTCTGGAGAATTCGTAAACGGTTGGAGTGCAAGGGAAACTTCTTTACCGTAAACCTTAACTATGTTTTCCACCCTCCTCCAGTTCTCATCGTTAATAAAGTTGAGTTCTAACAAGTCGAAGAATGGGTCTTCAGCAAGTTCTTTAATACTTTCTTCAATACCTTGGGCCTTAAGCAGATTTGGATAAGCCATAAAACCAACAATTCCAATTCTCCAAGGGAAGCTTACGTGTTTCTTTTTCCCACCTTTCAAAACAATGTTTACGCATAGCATGAGAAAAAACTTTGAAAACTATTATTAAGTCTTTCCTCGGAAGCAAAATGATGTTTGGAATCGCGTTTAATGGAAAAGATTTATATTTTGATAAGTCAGAGACCGCTATAATGCTAGGCAGAGCCTCTTTAGACCAAATAAGGGAAGTTGTATGTAGATCAAAGGCAATTCCTCTTATGCTTCCAATTCCTCCTCGTGTAGATCATGCTGACCATATAATTAAGACTGCTCTAGATGGTCATACGAAGCTTGCAGCTGACCATGTTCTCCATTCGGAAATGAAGGGCAAACTCATGGATCTAACGGGCTCGTTAACAAGGAGGCTGGGCTTATTATTTGACAGGAGTCTAGAGGAGGACTTAGAGAAAACTATTATCATCAGACACAGGATTTACGATGCTCTGTTAGAAATAATATGGAATCTTATTGGCATTGAAAAAGAGTGGGCAGGATTTTCTGATGAAGAGGCTGAGAAAACTGTCGAAGCGGTTTTAAGCCTGCTTAAAAGTTTTGAGGAGAGAGAAAGGGAGGAGCTTGGCAGTCCCGTTATTCTCAAATACACGATAATGCTTCAACTAGATAAGGCAAAGCTTGTGAACAAGGGTAATAGTATGGTTTCTTGGATAGCGGTTGAGATAGAGAAGGAGCTTAGGGAAGACTGCTTGGTGAAAAGCTACGTGAAAGCTATTAAAACAGTTTTGAGGAAAAACTTTTATTATGTTGCTTACAAATCGGGTTTCTGTAAATTCGGCAATGATTATGCACTTGGTTTAAGATGGTTAAGGCATTTAGGTTATGTGCAGGTTTCAACTAACCCGGTGCTTGCAGCCATAGCATACGATGATGACCCCTCCCTTTTCGAATCTTTCAAAGAATACACGAGGGAGAAACTATCAGAGGATCATCCAGAATGGTTTAGGAATCCGGAGAAATATGTTGATGATATGGCTATGGAGGCAACAATGTTTATATTACTTGACAATTTCTATGTTTTCAGAGTACCGTTTTTATTATCTAGATATCGAAATGGTCTTGTCAGCTACCAGCTTAATCCATTAATATCGGGCGATGTGGAGAAAAGTGTTGCTGCTGCGAAAGAGTTTGCTAATAGGCTGGAAAGCGTTCTCATGGTCTATGACTCGTATCTTTTATGGGGCTACGACGTGCCTGTTGAAAAAGGTAGGCCAAACTTGGTTGTAAAGGTTGCTGCTGTCTACCCCTCTTCAATAGAGATTGCGAGAAGAATTAATGAGATGGGGATTGGGCAGAACATTACGCTTAGCTATACGTTGACGCAGGAAATACTGACTGGGATGGCTGTCATGGAAGGGATGGTACACGCATTGAGAAAAGGAATTGTTCCTACGCAAACATACTTAACCAACATGGGAGGGCGGCTCGAAGATCATCTGCTTGAAAACGTTGCTGCAAATCTTCTGCTTAAAGCTCTTGAGAAGATTAGCGTCGAGGAGAGGGGGAATATTCTAAGCAAGTTGGCGGATGAGGTTAAAATAGATGTTGGAACTATGAATGCATTGAAGAAGAAAACTCTTAAAGAACAGGTGGAGGCTTTGACCACTAAGAAGTGTCTCGAGGGAAGTCTTTTGAACAACGCGTATGTGAGTGCACTGGTTTCGACACATGCTTATGGTGTTGAGAGTGATGTTCTTAGTATGCTGAGGCCTCTCAGCAACGCTATAAAACTGTCTGGAACATATGTTGCTAAAAGAGTTTATGAAATATTGTTTTCGCCCAGAAACAGATCTAAATGGGTGAGCTATTTAGTTAGAAAATTCGGCATTTTAAAGGAGGATGCTGAGCTTATAATAAGCAGAATAGACCTCTTACCTGCTTCTAAGCGTAAGCCCATGGATACATTGCTCACCTTGGCGAGTAGAAATATGACGAATACAGAGTTTCCGAATCACCAGCTGGATGTTGCAAGGGGGGCTCTGAAAGAAGCCTTCAAAATGGAGGCTTACAAGGAAGCTGTTACACAAAGGCTTAGCGAAGATAATCTTAAGATACTCATGGGAGTTGACGATTTCGTAAAAGCCTATGAGGCAACCCCCAGTCTTAAAAGAATACTGGCGGAAATCGGGATAACGGAAAATTATGGTGATAGAGGAGTTAAACCCGAGGATTGGCCGGGATACGGGCCATGTGAAAAAACCTTGAGAGAATTTACGAAAGCGTATCTTGCTTTTAGAGACAGGGTTAGGAAAGCAGTGGAGGAGTGCAGGTCTTAAACCTATTCCACAGGTAGCCCGAGTTCCTCAATTATCTGCCTCGCCTTTTCATCGCCTACGAGGCGTTTCAATTCCTCTACTGATTTTAAACCATCCCAGGAGCCTACGATTTTTAAAATGAGTTCCCTGACCCCTGGGTTCATGTCTCTAGTAACTATTTCAACACGTTTTTTCCTGTTTATAATATCATCAGGTCGGTGAACCACTCCCATCTATCTTCATAACTATATTCTCAGAGTTACAATATAAAGTTTTAAAGCATTATCAACGGTGTCTGCCCGAAAAACTTGAGTTTAACGGTTCCCCCTGATTCTACGGGTGCGAAAAGCATTCTCACCCCGATGGGCTTTCCCTTTAACCTGTTTATTTCAAACAGGTCTTTGAAAACCCCTCTTATGATGCTGCTTGGAGTTTCATCCGGTAGCACCACCATGTCGACGCCTGCTACACATGCCAAAGTCAGGTGCACAAGGTCTCTCAGCCTAACATCGCCCGCCGCAACCCTTTCCTTCAGAATATTGTCTTCTGCAACCGGGAGCATGACCTCATTATACCCTGTGGCCTTCACTCCAGATGTTTTAACAGCGTTTTCTATCAGGCTGTTTATCTCTCGTATCGTGCTGAATGTTCCTGGAAGCGGCATTTTAAAGCCTGAAGCGAATTCAACAATCTCGGCAACGCTCTCCTCCATCCATGGTGACAAGGAAACATCGATCCCATGGTAGTTTACTCCAAGACTATTGGAAAGCTTCAATCCAACTCTCTCAGTAGAGGCGTAGACCTCTGCGAGAATATCTTGAAACTGGCTTAGAAGCTTGTTTCTAAGCAGGCTCGGGTACAGTAGGGATATTGCTAAGCCTTCTTCACCATGCAGGTTGCAGGCTGATGGGAAGTAGGGTGTAACCATGTTCTCGCCTACGTTAACTGATATTCTGCTCCCATTAAAAGGGTCTTCCTCACAAGTCTTCCTTAAAACGTTCTCAACCGTGTTGACATTGCTGATGCTTCTGAGGTTTATCGAGGTGAAGACCCCGTTCTCCGCAACCTCCACAACTTCCTCTAAAGCAGGATGCGTATCTTCAACCTGTCCTATTGAAACATAGTTCACAATGTCTAAATCGAGAAGCTGCGAAGCCCTCTTCATAGGGGACTCTTGTTTCCCCACAGGTGGGAGAGCAGCCCTAGTGCTCCACACACTTTCTGAGAGAAACATTGATTCTATGCTGAGCGAGAGCCTAGAACCTAAGTCAGTGATACGCTCCCTAAAGCCTTGGGTTTCTCCAGACGCGATGAAAAGCGTTACAGACCGTATCTTCATCTAAGCTAGAAGAATAATGCTTTTTAAAAAGGTTTTGCCTCACCTAGATACCTCCACTTTTTTCAAGGATTCGTAAAGCATTCTGGCCCTACTGTTCTCCTCGAAATGTTTCCTTATAGGGTCAACAAGCCCGTCGATCTTATCTGCCACAGTGTTTTTCAAGTCAAGCGGATGAATAAGACCCTTAACGTAGGCTGACTCCAACTCCTCATACGAGTAAAACTCTAATGGGCCACCGTATTTAGAGGGTCTTTCAACGCGGAGACTTTTGAACTTTCTGAAGATTATTTGTTTAGCCCAATCAAGTATGGGATTATTCTCCGCAACCTTCTCCGGGCAGTATGCTGATAAAACCTTCTTAAATATTGTTTCCCTAGAGTCGTGGACAAATACACTTGACTCAGGCTTACTCTTACTCATCTTAGAACTTATTAAGACATCTATCCGCTTATCCTCGTCGAAGCCCTCTGGCTCCTTTACTCCTTGAAGACCCATAAGCATGTGGTGGCTTACTACAATAGGCTTCCAGTAGCCAAGCTTGGGCCCAACTTCTCTGGCAAGCATGTTCGCTCTTCTCTGGTCCAAGCCTAGTTGACAAATATCTGCGCCGAGCATAAATATGTCAGTAACCTGCATCATCGGGTAAAAGTACTGGGCGACTTCCTTCAGCTCACCCTTCTTCCTGCCCATTATAGTCAAAGCGCGTTCTGCACGTGAGACCGTCGTCAGCTTAGCAATCTGAACAACATTCTTCCAGTATTCGCTTGAATTAACTAGGTCGCTTGCCCAGACTACTTCAATACTGTTGAAATCAACCCCGGCTGCCTTCCAAACCTCTATGAAATATTCTCCGCAAATCCTGATTTTTTCAAGGTCTCCCTCGAGCTTCCTATTTATCCACGCGAACCAGTCTGCTAGGTAAAGCTTGAAACGTATACCTGCCTTTACTAGCGTTTCGAGCAGTAGGGGTCTGAAGACTCCGAAAGCTATATGTGAAAGACCTGAGGGCTCGAAACCATCATATGCTACAGGATGATCCTTGGTTTCTAGAAGAGTCCTAAGTTCTTCAAGCGTTATTATTTCTTCACCGACGCTCTTCACTAGTTCAACCTTCTCCTCCACATTCAAGCTGAACTTCTCCCGGCACCCTCTTAACTTAAATCTTTAACCTGTAAAAATCGGCATAGTGTTTTAATCTTAGCAAAATTCAAAGAACATTTAAAAATAAGACTTATTTAGAGTATTTGAGATGCGCTTAGTCACAACCGTTATTGGTAGCTTTCCAAGGCTTCATGAAGATCTTAAAACAGCGGTTAGGCTTGCTGTCGACCTTCAGGTTGAGATAGGTATAGACATAGTTTCTGACGGAGAGCAACGGGCAGACATGATTTCATACCTCTCCAACTCGATGCGGGGAATCGAAGCTAAAGACGGTAGGATTCACATAGTAGACAGGATAAGACCATTAGCGGACGCAGAAGATTCCTTCAAGATCATTGATTTTCTCGAAGCGATGAACCATGTTAGAAAGATGGGTTATTCCAACAAGATTAAAGTAGGGGTAACTGGGCCTGTAACACTCGGTTTCTCAGCTGCGCTGGCGGGTGTAGGTCCCTACGGTAACATAAGGAATGTTGAACTGTATGCTGATGCCGCGTTTGCAATAAACGGGATTCTGAAACAGATACAATCTTACGAAGGTCTGACTCAAATAGACGAGCCGGGTATCAGTGCTGGCTTCCTGGATCCTCAACTTGCATATGAGCCTCTAAGTATTGCGACAGAGGGTTTAGACCCTAGGCTTACAAGCATACATGTATGTGGAAAACTGAGCCTTAAGGCAATAGGGTCTCTAAACAGAGTGAAAAATGTGGAGACGCTCAGCCTAGAATTCGCAGGCTCCCCCAAAAACATCGATATCTTATCCAATCTTTCCAGCACGCTTTCCAAGAAGATTGGAGTAGGTTGCATGAGAGTTAACATTACGTCTGAAAACGATTTAACAACCGTCAGCAATGCAGCTGAAACCATCAAGATCGTAGCTTCTAAAATCGGTGCTGAGAGAATCGCTTACATACATCCAAACTGCGGATTAAGAGGAACAGAGAAAAGTTTGGCTTTAAGAATACTCCGGAATCTTGTCGAAGTTTCAAGCATAACCCTATAACCGGCTCGTTGAACATGGTATAGAATATCTTTGTATTAATAGTTTACTTAGGATTATTGTATCAAGAATTACTTGACTACTGCATCTGGTAAGAATGCGTTTCAGCTTCTTTAACGCTTCCTTTCTACTGAACCGTGGATGGGATACCATTTCTGGAACCATGCTGTGAAGACGAAGGAAGGTATTAGCAGAAGGTTACGGGCAACGATTAGAATAAGTAACCACTCGGAGTAAATATATCCTGCTAAAGCCATGGTTGCTTGCATCAAGTAAACCCAGCCCCATACCGTCGTTATGATGGCATTGGTACGTAGGAAAACCGGGTGCGTCCACAATGCCCGCGGATAAGACCATTTCGAGTACTCTGCAGTCAAAGGCTCCTCAGCCGCAAGCGTGCCCAGCCAGATCCCTGCCAGAGCTAAGTAGCCTAATACATCCTCGTAAGCTTCGAAGAGAACTCCTCCCGATAGCGTTGCAAGCCAGGCTATTGTGAAATAGATAACGGTACCAGTCTCCATCCAAGTTGGTTTTTCAAAGAGCTTTCGATAGATCCAGATCAGCATTCCTATGAAAAGCGGTAAGCCTAGGCTTACAAGCGGGCTTAAGAAGCCTGAGGTTGCCCAATTAACGGTCCAAGGTAAGAACGCTACTGTTAACCACACCATGCCGGGTATGCGAATTGGCCCCTTTGGAACGATTTTACTGTCAGAAGGCGTTGGAATGCTAGTTACAGTTTTTTCTTCGGGTCCTGAGAACAAGTTTCCGAGCTTAAGAAGTAGGCTGAAATCTCCTTCGACCCTGTACATGTTTTTCAGGTAAGCTGTCTGACCGTTTAACTCGCCGCGTGCAATCCTGAGCCATACTTCCGAAGGCGTGTAGATGGTTAAAGTTGGCTTAGACACCTTGCCCTCGTGAGCTGTGCACTTCCCATTACGAATGCGCAACACATAGTCTCCGGGCTCATTCCCTGTAACATGGAACTGGATGTCTGCGCCGAGGTCTCCTGCGACAGAGGGATTAAATGTTTGAGGCATCCCCAGAATGACTTCTCTGCAACTCTTTGGCATGCCGCCTTTTTCGACTTGCAGCGAAACAGGGGGTGAGAGGCTCTCAGAAGATTCTCCAGCTGTAATCACTTCTTGATGCGGCATCTGGCTTTCCCACCATAGGTTAGCCATGTTAGCATAAGCCTCTGAATCCGCCAGCGGACTATCTAAGGTTTTCTGCGTCTCAGGAAGGATTCTTCCGTAAGTCACCACCTCCCAACCTGCTTGGCGGGCTGCGTCAAGATACTCGCGGAGGCTCTCGGAAAGGGCCGGCTGGGAGAGGAGTTCTCCTCCTGCACATAGTATTGTGGCGGCAAGCTCCATATCAGGATTATCTGTGAAACATTTGAATGTTTCAACCAACGCTGAAAAATGATGATGTTCCGGAAATCCGCAATTGGATATTAAAACTATCTTCTGGGTTTTCTGGTCGTCAGGGTAGCGTGGTGGATGAATATAGTGTTTACCCCTCTTCAATATGTGTGGGTTAACATTAGGAATAAGGCGGTCCATGAAGTTTTTCATCAAACCACTTACGGTGAAGACATACAGGGGCGTAGCGTAGATAACGATATCCGCCTTTCTAATCTTCGGCAGAATCGAGACCATGTCATCCTCGTAAACGCAGACGCCCGGAGTCCTGGTCCAGCAGGTGAAACAGCCTAGGCACGGATTAATCTTCAGATCCTTCAGGTATATTGTCTCGACTTCAGCACCAGCATCCATAGCTCCTTGCAGAAAAGATTGGAGAATACGGTCAGTATTTCCATTCCTGCCGCGCGGACTCCCATTAATAGCTAGGATCTTCATCAATTGTTATTTCCACTTTGCTATATTAAGCTAGTTAAAGATTTTCTCCTTTACCGTGCTTCTTAATAACCTGTTTGACTGAAGTCTAGTGAATCACCATAAACAAATGGTGAAATTTATGAGGTTTATAGCAGCTTTGAGCGCGTTCATGTCTCTAAAAAGATATAAACACGTTTTTTAGAAGCATTTAAGCGTGCCGCTGACAAGCAACGACTTGGAAGCTTTTCTTAAAAGATTAAATGTCGAATACAGGATAGTCTTCCATGGCGAAACATACTCTGCTGAAAAAGCCAGTAAAGAGCTCGGAGTTGGTCTTAAGGATGTTGCAAAAACAGTGGTTTTCGTCAACGAGAAAGGGGAGCCGCTTATAGTCGTTATGCCGGGTGGCTGTAAGGTTAACCAGGATAAGCTTGCTAAAATGCTGGGTTTCAAAAAGCTTAGGCTAGCTACTCAGGAGGAGGTTTTAAATTACACTGGGTATGAAGCAGGTGCTGTTCCACCTGTCGGTCACGTGAAGCAAATACCTGCTGTGGTTGACGAAACCCTGTTATCAAGCGAAAAAGTATATGCTGGCGGAGGCGCTGTAAACGCTACTCTCGAAATATCTCCAACAGTCATTGCTAGAGTTCTCGATGCGAAAGTTATGAGTATTCCAAGTTCGTCGAAGAAGACTTAACCTTAGCCAATGCTTATTTTCCTAAAGAATCATTTATCTCTGGAATTGATCTAAGCCAAGTATTCATAGGACTTGGTTCACGGTTAGCCCAAGCATAGTAAGGTATTGCTAAAAACTCGATTTTCCGCATTTTAGTTCTTGAATCGGCATTATACAGGCACTCCTGCATCCAATCAGAATCCTCTACATACCCCTCTCCCCTTATGATAATTAGCTCCTCCAGTAAGTGCTGTGCCCATTCTACTTTAAGCGCCGCGTCACCAGATATTAAAACATCCCAAACGTCGAACCCAGTGTTGTCAACTCCTTCTAAACAATATATGAGAGGGCCTCTGCTTAACGCTACCCTGCCCAAGTTTTCGTAGACCAAAGGGTTACACGATACTTTTCTAATCTTCATTTGGAAAGATATGCTTACCCTGTCACCATTCTTCCAAGTTTTACGTAGTTTAAAGTAGGAGCCGGGTTTAACAGTCTCGTCTACCTTAGACCCGTTTAAACCCACCTCTGTTTTCTCACTCCAAGATGGTATTCGAAGGTTCAGAGAGAAATCCAAGCCATGGTTCAGGTTGAGAATTATTTCAACATCCCCCCTCCAAGGATAGTCAGTGTTTTGCGTTACCGTGATGATTTCATCGTTAAGCTTTAGGTGTGCAATACTTTGATCATACATGTTTACCCATATTCCTTCCTCGGAAACGCTGTAGAAGTATCCGGGAAGACTTGCAAGAAGCCTCGCTATATTAGGTGGACAACAAGCGCATTCAAACCATTTTTGCCGTCTATGGTTGCCACGATTTGCAAGCGGGTTTACATAGAAATATTCTTTGCCATCTAGTGAAATTCCGGCTAAAATACTGTTGTATAATGCTAGTTCCATCAGGTCTACGAATTTAGAGTCTCCGCTTGCGAGAAACATCCTCCAGTTCCACATTAAGCTTGCTATCGCCGCACAGGTCTCTGAGTAGGCTTGAACATTGGGCAATTCATAGTTGAAGCCGAAGGCTTCTCCATCATAGCGAGAACCGACGCCACCGGTTACATACATCTTGCACCTCGCCATGTTGCTCCAGATTCTCTCCAGAGCGTTCCAAAGATCCTTGTCTCCCGTCTCCATGTAAAGGTCTGTTGCTCCACAGTTAAGGTATAGTGACCTAACAGCATGCCCAGCAATCTCGTCAAGTTCCCTGAACGGCTTATGATCTATAAAGTAAGTTCCTCCGCCTAAAAGCCCCTTACCACGATTATCTATGAAGATTTTTGCCATATCCAGGTATCTGAGGTCTCCGGTCTCTCTGTAGAGCTCAACCATAGCCATCTCTATTTCAGGATGCCCCGGGACTCCTGCTCGCCCACCTGGACCAAAGACCTTTACTATATGATTTGCGAAACGTACTGCTGCATTGAAAAGCTGTTGGTCGCCTATTGCTCTGTGTAAGGCGATAGCTGCCTGAATAAGGTGGCCGGCGCAATAGAGCTCATGCATATCTCTCAGGTTTGTCCAGCGCTGATCCTTTTTCCCGATGGAGAAGAAAGTGTTAAGGTAACCATCCTCTTCCTGAGCAGCACATATATCATCCACTACTTTCTTAACTAAGTCTTGAAGCTTCTCGTCGAAAAAGTTTACAAGTAGAAATGCAGCCGCCTCAACCCACTTATAGACATCGGAATCATTAAAACATAGGCCTTGGAAATCTCCCTTCTCCCTCCCTGCGGCTCTCCGGAAGTTATGAATCCTGCCAGTGCTTTCAAGGAGCTCGTATTGGGAAGGGATGGTTACATTTCTGAGCATTTCTATACGCTTAGCCCAGAAGCCATCCTTTAATCTCACTTCTTTCACTGACACTGGACGTAGCTTAGCATAAGGGCTGTTCGACGTATCTACTACATGAGTTGGCAAACCTATTCTTTTTGACGTCTTCAATTTTAAAAGCTTTCCTCACAAGATTCTAAACAAGTTACAAGTATACTATAGCTTTAAGAAGCTGTTTTAGGTAAGTAATTGCAGTGATAGAATTGAACGTGTATGAGGCTGCTGTAAACCGTAGGACAATACGTAGGTTTCTTCAGAAGCCTATTCCCCTACCCGTTCTAAAGAAGCTTTTGAATGCTGCTAGGCTCGCACCATCTGGTGGAAACATCCAGCCATGCGAATATGTCTTGGTAACCGAACAACCTTTGCTTGACAAGGTTTTTAATACTCTTAGATGGGCTATGTACATTGCTCCGGAGGGGACTCCTAAAGAGGGCGAGAAACCGGTTGCATACATAGTTGTTTTAATAAACATGAGGAAGAAAACTGAAGGTGGCGAGGTTGACTGTGCAGCTGCAATAGAGAACATGATTCTAGTCGCATGGGAGGAGGGGATTGGAGCGTGCTGGATTGCTTCGATAGATCGTGAAAAACTTAGGGGGCTTCTTTCGATACCTGAATACTGCAAAGTATGCTTTGTAGTAGCACTCGGCTACAGGGCTGAAACACCTGTTGCAGAGAATATGGAGGATGAAAATGTTAAGTATTGGAGGGATGAGAACGGTGTTCTACATGTTCCTAAACGCAGGCTTGAGGACATTGTTTTTCTTAACAACTATGGTAGTAAAGCAGGATTGTAACGCTTATCTTCCTGTTGATACGCATGATCTTCGAGATTCTCTTCGCCCAGCCATATACAGGATCATCGGCCTTGTAGCAGGCTGTTTAATTCTAACTGTCTCTATTAAGCAGCTTGCAATAGGGTCTAAAGTATTTATGTCAGAAATACCTTTCCCACTAGAAGCTATGCGTCCTCTGTCCTAAGAACCTGTTTCCTCACCAGTCTTTTTACTTTCTTCTTAAAACGTCTTGGTTATTTTCCAGTAAGCTATTAATTTATATTTAGGCTTCAACACTATTTGCGACGGATTGAGGGAAGAAGTGTTCAGAGCATATGACGTAAGAGGAGTATATGGGAGAGACTTGGTTGAAAATGATGCTAGGCTAATAGGCTCAGCCTTTGCCTCCTACCTAGGTGGCGAAGGAAGAAACATAGCTGTGGGATGGGATGTGAGAAATAGCAGCAAAAGTCTGGCACTAGCCTTGATGGATGGTATTGCTTCAACTGGTGCGAGCGTTCTAAACCTAGGACTCGTGCCTACTCCAATAGTGTATTTTGCTGTTGTCCACCGCAACCTCGATGGCGGTGTGATAGTGACGGCAAGCCACAATCCTCCCGAGTGGAATGGTTTCAAGCTGTGCGGGGAGAAAGCCAAGTTATGCGGCTTAGGAACAGGTTTAGAGGAGGTTAAAAGGATAATCGACGAGAAATCATTTCGATATTCAGCTTATAAAAGCGGGATAAAAGACATAAGGGAGAAAGTTCTGGAGGAGTATGAGGGTTATCTGCTTAAAAAATTTAGAGGTAAGTTAGCTGAGTTGAAGGTTTTAATAGATCCTGGGAACGGGTCGTGCTCGGTACTGGGTAAAAAGCTTCTTCAAAAATTAGGCTTGAGAGTTGACTCCATAAATGATTGCCCTGATGGGGGCTTCCCATCTCGGTCACCTGAGCCGACTGAAGAGTCCCTCAATGTTCTAAGAAGTATGGTTAAGGAGGGAAGATACGATTTCGGAGTTGGATACGATGGTGACTGCGACAGAGCTCTTTTCGTTGATGACGAGGGCAATGTTATCCGTGGAGATATAATTCTGACGCTGTTTGTGAGGCACTTTCTGAAGAATAAGCCGGGTGAGAGAATAGTCTACGAGGTTAGTTGTTCAAAGCTGGTTGAAGAGGTTTGCAGGGAGAATGGTATTATACCTGTGATGAGCAGGGTTGGCCACACATTCATACTTGAGAAAATGCTTTCGGAAAAGGCCTATTTTGGCGGAGAGATATCTAGCCACCTTTACTTCGGAGAAATATATGGTTTGGACGACGCTGTTTTCGCGACGCTTAAGACTGCTGAACTCTTAACTTCAACTGGAAGAAAATTCTCACAGTTGATAGGGGAGTTGCCTAAGTATGAGTCTTTCAAAAAGAATTATGATGTTCCGGATGAAGTCAAATTCCAAGCAATTAAAGACCTAGCCTTCTCCTTCGAGAAGGCTGGGCATAGGGCTATAACGTTAGACGGTGTTAGGGTTGAGCTTGAAGAAGGCTGGTTTGTTCTAAGAGCTTCAAACACGCTTCCCCAGGTAAAGCTGACTGCAGAGGCGAGTAGCAAGCAGGCCCTTGAGAAAATAGTTTCATATGCTGAGAGAAGGCTTAAAGAGACGCTTAAAAAATACGAATAAAATCGTTAAAGGCTTTTATCTTAGGTCGAAACATTCCTCGTTTAGAAGGCTGAGGCTTGGGATTCATAACTTCCTTCGACCCGTGGCGTAGCAAGCTGTGCACATGTCCAGAGAAATATAGTTTCTCCCCGTATACTGGCTGTGGACACAGGTGTACCTACTGCTACATAACATCGTATGTGCCGAGGGCATTTCAGCCTAGGGTTAAGAATATTTCTATTCTTAGGTTGGAGAAAGAGTTGGAGAGGCTCGATAAAAGTAAACCGATATCCATGGCTAACAGCTCTGACCCATATACTCCTGAGGAAGCTCAAAACCTTAGAATGAGGGCGATACTGCCAGTCTTAACTAGAAACGGTTTCAAACTGCTCGTAGTTACGAAATCCGATTTAGTAACAAGAGACATAGATCTTCTTTCCAAGGGGAGGGTTTGTGTAAGCATGACAGTCACAACTTTAAACGAGCGTGTTGCGAAGAAGCTTGAACCCTTCGCCCCCCATCCCGTTAAAAGACTGAGGACTCTTGAAGCTTTAAGCAAAGCCGGGATCCCCACAATGATTAGACTGGATCCCTTAATTCCGGGGATTAACGATGACCCCGGCTCCATCAGCATCCTCCTGAAAGCAGCTTCCGAGGCAGGGGTAAAGCAGGTCACAACCTCTACTTACAAGGCTAAGCCAGATAATTTCTCAAGGGTCTTGTCAGCCTTCCCAGAGCTGGAGGAGAAGCTTATGGATGTTTACGCGCATGGCGAACGCGTAGGCAGGTCAACATACATGCCGAGAAAGATTAGAAGAGAGCTCGTTTTAAAGGTGAGGGAGGCTGCTGAAGAGCTTTCAATGGATTTCGCATCCTGCAGAGAGGGTTTCCCAGAGTTGAACACTGCAGGAGCATGCGACGGCTCACACATGCTTAACTCCTTAAAACCCACTGGATGAATTCTTCAGTCGTCAGGAAGATTCTGTAAGTCTCTTCGGAGAACACTAGGCTTATTCTTACGCCATGCTGCCCCTGCCTCTCCCAGTATTCAACCCATTCTTCAACAGCTTGACGAACAGGTTTTGAACCCGGCTCACCACTCTCGCTGCTTGTATGGAATCTGCCTGCAGGATCAAGTATTGTCAGCCTACCTCCTTCAACAGGCATCGCAACAGCCATGTGGGCACTCGAGTCGCTAACCCATTCGACAACCCACACGGTGAAACCTCTCCCAAGATAATTCAGAATCATGCTTGCTAGGAGTAGAGCCTGGTCTTCACAATCCCCATGCTTCTCAAAGATTGTTTCATTCGGGTATCTGAAGAACTCTGCACGCCATTCAAGCCTCCCATAGATCTCGGGTAGAACCGGCGACGGGGAATCGTAGCTGTATCCCACATTATTAGTAGTCCAGTCATACATTTTCTTCAAATCACTCCAGAACTCGTTGAAATCGCCGCTTCTACTCCATCCTCCCGTAGTTTGAAAAACAATTCTTCCAACCTCCGGGTCATTCGGGGTGATGAAACGCTTCTTCTCCTCGCTTATCCCTTGCCTAAGGTTGATTTCCCTACGTATCGAGCCATACCACTCCTCTATTCTAGACTTATCGTCAACTAGAGAATAATACGTGCTGTTTAAACTAGAGTATTCCGATTGGAGGCGAGTAAGCTCTTTTTCAACGAGGCTGTGGTTTGCTTCAAGACTGAAGTAGGCTTTTTTCAGGGAATTATGCTCGTTCGACAGCTGCTCATACTGTAAGCTTAGAGAGCTGTATAATGACTGGGTTTCGAAAAGGATCGATGATTTCTCCTCGTATTCTCTGCTTAGAGACTGGTAGCTCGACTTGAGGCTGTAATACTGGTAGAGGGTGAAAACAAGAGCTGAGGAGAGTAGTATTACGCTTATTCCGAGGATTCTTACTCCTAAACGAGTTTGATGAGACATGTACGTTCCCCACACCGATGAGGAGTGCTTTGAGAAGTATAAAAATTTAGGCGATTCTAGGCGTTAAAAACCTAAATCCGGCTGACTCATAATAAGACTCATGAGGATAAGGTCGAACTACCAAAATCTGTCAGGCATACCTTTAGGAGGCATAGGCACAGGATCCTTCGAAATCAGGGGTGATGGAAGGCTTTACGAATGGCATATTTTTAATAATGGCGTATGGGCTTTGAGAACCACCGATAGGGAACTAGAATACATGGATAAGAACGATTTCTTCATAGCTCTAAGGATTAAGCCTAAGGATGGGGAGCCTATCATAAGGCTTCTCGGCATGCACACGGGTGAAACTGGACATGGCCAAGTTTTTGCTACCTTCCCCTATATGCCAGTATGGTATGGGCTCGGAGGAAGCCCGTATTCAGCCCCATGGATCAGGCCGGTTGACGAGGTTGAGATGAGGGGAGAACCTCCTCTGACAGTCTTAAGCTACAAGGATAAGGATCTGCCTCTGAACGTTGAAGTCGAGATCCTTTCACCATTCATACCGGGCGACTCAAAAAACTCTGCTATTCCAGCCGTCATCCTTAAGGTTAGGCTTACCAATAAGATGGAGCAGGCTCTGGAAACATCCGTGGTAATCGGCTTGAAGAATCCTCTAGCCTTCAAGTTTAAGGGAACCCGGGCTAAGAGCAGGATTGTAGAAGTTGAAAACGTAGGTTCAGCAATAGATTACGTTGCTGAAGAAATGCTCTCCACATATCCACTACACGGAGGCTCTATGAGCATTCTCGCCACTGGTCCCAAGGACGAATTCACCTTTAGGGTAGGTGTTCCTAAGAATAATGAGAGCTTGGTTAGGCTCTGGGTTGACGTTAGGAACGACGGTGTAGTTGAAGAGTTGAGGGAGAGCGTGGATACGGGTGAGGTCTACGGTCTCGTGTGTAGAAAGCTTAATGTTAATGATGAGGCTGAAGCCACGTTCATACTGTCATGGTTTTTCCCAGGATTCTATGATTCGCAAGGGGAGAGGCTTGGCCACGCGTATGAAAACTGGTTTAAGAATTCTCTTGAAGTAGCAACGTACGTTGCTAAGAACATAGATTATCTCTACGAATACACTAGGCGTTTCCATGACCTGCTGTATAATACGAGCCTAGACGAATGGCTGATTGACCTGATAGCATCTCAGCTCACTACGCTGGTGAAATCAACCTATTACACTAGGGACATGATGTTCGGCATATGGGAGGGCTATGGTTGTTGTGGTTTGAACACTACTGATGTGGCGTTCTACGGCTCCTACATGATTCTACAACTATTCCCAGACCTTGAGAAGAAATGGCTATCCTACCACGCAAGCTGGCAGCTTAAACCAAGCTTATCCCCATACTACGAGATCTATGCTTTAGCATATCCCGAGAACATGGCTAGGTTTAAGGAGAAGGTTAAGAGCGATGTCTCAATACTTACTGACCCCGGCAAGTTTTCCCGGAGCATAGTTGCAATCGTGGCTGAGACTGGTAAAGACCCTAGAGGCAGGATCCACCATTTCTTCGCAGGCTCGTTTAAAACTCCTGACGCGTACCACATGGTTGACGTGATGCCTAAATTCATACTCATGGCTTTAAGAGACGCCCTGTGGACTGGTGACCCCGATCTTATTAAGAAACTCTGGGAAAATCTTAAGGATGCTGTTGAATGCACGCTAAGAGATGATCCACTGGGGCTTCTACTCCCCTATCACAATACTCCGTCAGGCTTTGAAAACTTCTGGAGTAACCCTCTCTTAAAGGAGCTGCCTGAAATGTTTGCGAGAACAGTAGCATCGATGCTTCAAGGCTACACTAATCTACCCATAGGCTTCCAGACCTTTGACGCATGGAGCTTCCTAGGAGTCTCAGCATACGTGAGTCTCATCTGGGTTACAGCCCTTGAAGCACTTGAGGACGCCGCTAAACTTCTCGGTGATGAGAAGTATAGGGCTGAGCTGGCAAGCATCAGGAGGGAGGCCACTGGGAACATCGTGAAACTATTGTGGAACGGGGAGTACTTCGACCTTTGGTTCGACCCTGTAAGTGGTATGCGCGATAGAGCATGCCTATCGGCTCAACTCATGGGATTATGGTACTCTCAGCTTTGCAGCCTACCTTATCCAATAGACCGAGAAATGGTTAAGAAGACCTTGAGAAACGTTTTCAAAAACTGTTTCAAGCCGGGTGAAGGCTTGGTCAACGGGGTTTACCCGGGTGGGAAAAGACCCTCCTGTTGCGGCGACATGAAGTATAGTAATGAAACAGGATTACCCTACAGGGTTGGATGCCAGATGGATACTCCTTGGACAGGAATGGAACTCGCTGTAGCGTCGCAAATGATATGTGAAGGAATGTTGAGCGAAGCCATAGCCATACTTAAGGAGCTGAATGAAAGATACTGTAGATACGGCTTATACTGGAACCACTTGGAGTGCGGCGGACACTACTATAGGTCTATGGCTTCGTGGAGTGTTCTAACTGCTCTTGAAGGATTAACTTACGACGGCTTCAACCTTAAACTGGGATTCAAGCCGAGAGTGTGTAAAGAGGATTTCAAAGGGCTTTTCACAGTAGCAGGCTCATGGGGGGAAATTACGCAAAAAGTGGAAAACCATTGCCAGAGGGTAAGAGTCAAACCGGTGAAAAACAGTCTGAAGATCAGGAGAATAGTCTTGGAGAAGTTGGGAGATAAGGTTAGTTCTGTAGAAGCATACTTGGATGGTTCGAAGATTGAATGTAAAAACTTGTCTAGGGAAGACGAAGTTGAAATAACTCTCGAAAGAGAAGTGTCATTAGCTGAGGAAAGCGTTTTCAGTATGGATATACGTTACGAAGCCTAGTCTCAACCTTTAACACTATGGTCTTAGATGTTTCACCTTGGAGACGCAAGATTAAATAGGAGAATCCTGGCTTCCTCCTTAAGGTGGCTTTAATTGAGCCAGTGGGGTAGGGTGCTTCTCAAAGATATTGAGGAGACTTGCGTCAAGGGGGACTCTATAGTCCTCTGGAGCCTAGGGGGAGCAGGCTTAGCCATAAAGACACAGTCATCCACCGTTTTCATAGACCCGTACTTTGGGTCAAGCACCTCGAGCGACTGGGTAAGAATGATAGCTGTGCCACTGAACCCTAGGGAGGTTACGGATTGCGACCTCTTCATCTCTACCCATGAGCATGAGGATCATTGCGAGAAAGCAACAGCTCTAGCTGTTGCTGAGGCGACCAGAGCAAGATTCATCGGGCCCGAGTCCTCGTGCAACAGGTTTCTAGCGTGGGGGATTGAGAAAAATAGGGTTATCTGCCTTAAACCCGGTGAATCGTTCAGCCTTAAGGATGTTACTGTTACTGCCTGGTTCGCGAACGATCCTGACGCGGAGTCAGCAATATCGTGCATCGTAAAATGCGGAGGCATCACGCTTTTCCATGGGGGTGACAGTAAATTTTCCGAAAGCTTTTCGAAAATCGGGGAGCAGGGGGGTGTTGACATAGCGGTTCTAGCACTAGGCAGGAACCCGCGGGGCCACAAGTATTACATGAATGCCTGCGATGTGGTTGAGGCTGCTAGAGACCTAGGTGCCAGCAAGCTGATACCTGTGCACTGGGACATATGGCGGAGAACCCGTGAGGACCCCCAGCTTGTAAGGGATATTGCTCAACGTTGGGGCCTGTCTCTGGAGATTGTTATTCTGGGTCTTGGAGACAAATACATCTATAGGAAAAAATAGGTAAGAAAGGAGACTCATCGTCCAGACTCAAACATTTTGTTGAATAAACTCATACTTCTCTCATGCGCCTCAACAGCATTCCTTAAGCCTTCCTCCAGCTTACCAAGCCTTAACTCAGCTTCAGCCCTCTCCACCGTGGCTACGAGCTCAGCCGTCTGATCTGTTAGCCCAGCTCTGGAAATTGCATCAATCGCAGACCTAGCTAAATACAGTATCTCGTCTATAATCGTGTAATTCATGTAAGGTAGCCTTTCAAACTTTAAAAGCCCGTTGTACAGGCTGGCTCTCTGACCTGTCTCATGAGCTTTCTCGACTAGCATTCTGCCCCAAGACTTGGCCTGACCCATAGCCAATTCAAAATTATATCTTGTAACAGGCTCCGCTAAAACAGGGTGGAACCCGACCAGTATCATCCATCTGCAGACTTCTTGGAGCGCGGTTATGCAGCCTTTACCAGTTCCCCCGGCTACAGCTATGGCTATGGAAGGCCTTGCTTCTCCACGATGGTTTCTCATCCTGTCTATGAAATTTTTAGCAAGCCCGTTTACCGAGAGAAAGTATACTGGAGCCGCAAATATTAGAGCATCACACTCGTTGAAAATTTTTCTAAGCTCTAGCGCATCATCCTTTATGTTGCACTTCATGCTGCTCCAGCATTCAGCGTTACTGCATGCCCTGCACGGTTGCAACTGTTTACCAGACAATTCCACTAATCTTGTCTCTGCTCCTGCCTCCCTCGCGCCCTCGATTACTCTAGTTAAAATCTTCTCGCATAAACCCGCCTTATGCGGAGACCCGTTAACAGCTAAGACCTGCATGATTGAACTTCTGCAATCGTTTTATTAAATGTAACGGGCCCTCTATAAACCCTTACGTGATTTTCTTTAAACGCTAAAACTGTTTGTAATTGAATATAAAAATGAGGTTGGGCATTAGGCTATGCTTACAAAGGAAAACCCTTTATTTCCCGATAATCGGTGAAAGTTTAAAAAGAAGAAGTCTCCCATCAGCTTAAAATTGCTATCGGGGAAACTCATTGCAGGACTGGTTTTAACCGTGATCGGCGTCGTTATGATACTCTGGTCTTTCTCGATTCAGCCTCAATCTTTTCAAGACACGGATATGAATATCGCCTTTAAAGAGGTTCGTGTCGAATATCTTGAAAAACGCAACTATACTTATGTTTTAGACCAGAGCTTCCTCCTGAGAAACCCCTCCAATAATACTGTTGTTGATCTGGTTTACATGTGGTTGCCGGTTAACGCAAGCAACCAGTTTGTTAAACTGATCTGGACAAGCTTAACCCCCCTATACAGGAAGAGCAGCGAAGACGGTGTGGAGATACTTGTTTACAACATCACTCTACCTGCGGGCGGAGTCCTCTGGCTCAATGCTACGCTTCATTTAACTGTCGAGAAATACAGGCTTACTATGGAGAACACTCCTTGGCTAAGCTACTCGCAGGTTAAGGAGAATACTGGAGGAAAAAGATACTGGGCTGTTGAAAACGAGACTTATATCTCGATAGCTAGGGAAATAGCTTTCAATGCGAGGGACCCTGTCTCAGCGTCTAAGAGGATTGGGGAATGGATACTTGATCATCTGGATTATCAGCCGATGTGGAGGCTGGGTGCTGAACAAGCATTAATAATTGAGAACGGTAAGTTAACAATCTTCGGAGACTGCGAGGAGGTTGCAGACGTATTCGTAACCCTTGCGAGAATACTTGGAGTACGATCCCGCGTCGCACACGGCATCTATCTTCTGGAGGATAAGGATGTTGTCACAATGTGGATTAGGAGAACTGATTCCGACTTGGAGCTCTCAGACAACTGGGGTGGCCACGCTTGGCCCCAGATATATGTGCCGCAGGCGGGATGGGTTGACGTCGAGCTTCTCGAAAATAAGACTGTTAAAATAGGAGACTTCTCCCAGTATCATGTTAAATACGGTTTCGAGGAGAAGAGCTTCCTAGGCTCGACAATGCTGTATTGTCAGGCGATGTTTATTGAGACAGACGCCTACTACTTCACTTTCAGGAGGATCCAGTCTTGAATCTCAGGAGAATAATGGTGTTGATTCTGCTCGTCTCAACACTGGCATCGCTAACACTCTTCGCCAAGCCTCAGCTAAACTACCTTGTCGCGCTCAACATGGAGGTAGAGTTCATGGACAACGGGATTGCCAGAGTAACTTTAAAGCAGCACCCGTTTGATGCAAATGGCAGAAGCCTGCTTTCAAACAGGGATGTTGTCAGCGAGATCATGGACGAGGAGGATTCTACAGTAAGCCTGATACTATTGTTCTTCACCTCCAACCCTTCGAAAGCTGTATATCGTATTGTCTCCCATTCGAAGCTGGATGAAGGCGAACAGGTTCTCTGCAACACTGGTGTGCCCGGCGTGATGGAGCAGTTTAAAGGGGCAGTAACGTTGAAGGTTGAGCTATTTCTAAACGCTACCAGCAGTTTCGCAAAGCTTGACGGAGACCTGTATCAGGTTGCAATAGTGGACTACTTCACGCTGAGAGACCCGAGGAGCTGGATAGACGTGATGGACCTAAGGTTCACAGAAGACGTTAAACTTCTAAACTTCTCTGCAGACCCATCATGGTCGAAACCACCTTTCGTTGCTAACAGCACCCGCCTGCAATGGCTGAACATGAATGAGGCAGATGCCCCAGACAACTATGTTCTAACGCTGGAAATACCTGGGGTAGTTTTCTCAAGCATTACTCAAAAGCTTAAAGCTGAAATATCTGGGGCAAGGTTTTCAAACGTAAGCTCATCCCTTCTGGTCAACATTAGGAACACGGGGGAGGATGAAGGCGTCTTTATAATCGTGCTTTCGGAAGCAGGCTACGAGCAGGCTAGGAAGACTAGTCTTAAGCCGGGTGAGACTGCTTGGGTAAGGTTCCCGGTGCATCTTGAGGAAGGGGAGGAGGTCGACTTAAAGGTTTTCGGAGGGAATGAGCAGCTGGACGAGGACAGGATAATTCTGAAAGCAGAGGCACCTGTAAACGTTTCTCCTCTAACCCTTAGTGTAATAGGCTTGATACTCGTGGTGCTCGGAGCCTTCGCAATAATCCTATACCTCCGTGACAGGATTAGGAAGCAGCTTCTTCCTAAAGCTCCGCCACCAACGTGGAATCCTCCTCCCGAAGAGATGGGAATCGAAGAGATGCGGAAAGCCTTGGGCAAAAGTTAGGTTTATAATGCAACCCGCAGGCATCTATTCGAGTGGAGATGAAGTTCACCGAGGGCCTTTGGAGAATGCGCCCAGGCGTTACACCATACTACCCTGTGCAGGTACACGAGGTTAAGGCTGAGCCAGACTCTTTAACGGTTTACGGAGCAACTAGACGCATAACTCACCGAGGTGACACTATAGGCCTCCCCCTGTTAACCGTCCGTTTCTCATCACCGATGCCCAACGTTATCCGTGTGCAGATCTACCACCACAAGGGGCGGAAACCGTTAAAACCCGTGTTCCAGATAAATACTGACCCAGAGACAAGAGTTGTAACTAATGAGGATGCGCAGGCAGCAACATTAACCAGTGGGCGTTTAACTGTTCGCATCGAAAAAGAAGGAGGCTGGCGGATAACGTTCAAGGACGGTGACAAAACTATCACCAGTAGCGGTTGGAGAGCCATGGGAATCATGGATACTGCTGAAGGAAGATACGTGAGGGAGCAGCTTTCTCTAGGCGTTGGGGAATGCGTCTACGGGCTGGGAGAGCGGTTCACACACTTCGTTAAGAACGGTCAGGTGGTGGACATGTGGAACGAGGATGCTGGAACCATAAGTCAGCATGCTTACAAGAATATCCCGTTCTACATGACTAACAGGGGGTACGGGGTTTTCGTCAATCATCCTGAGCCAGTTTCTTTTGAAATAGCTTCTGAAAACGTGGAGCGAGTCCAATTCAGCGTGCCAGGGGAGTACTTGGAGTATTTCCTAATCTACGGGCCTTCCCCAAAGGAGGTTCTGACCCGCTACACTGCTTTAACAGGGAGACCAGCCTTGCCGCCGGCATGGTCCTTCGGCCTATGGTTAACCACCTCTTTCACCACCGACTACGATGAGAAAACAATAACCAGCTTCATCCAAGGAATGGCTGACCGAGACATACCTCTCCATGTCTTCCACTTCGACTGCTTCTGGATGAAGGAGTTCCACTGGTGCAACCTGCAGTGGGATAAGCGCGTCTTCCCCGACCCAAGGGAAATGCTTAGAAGACTGAAGTCGCGTGGCCTACATATCTGCGTCTGGATCAACCCGTATATTGCTCAAAGATCAGAGCTTTTCGACGAAGCCGTGGAGCACGGGTATCTGCTTAAGAAGCCAAGTGGCGACGTATGGCAGACAGACGACTGGCAGGCCGGGATGGGGATAGTTGACTTCACTAACCCTGATGCATGCCGCTGGTTCAGCAGCAAGCTGCGCGAGCTGGTGGATATGGGGGTGGACTGCTTCAAAACCGATTTCGGGGAAAGAATCCCTACGGATGTTGTCTACCATGATGGCTCAGACCCGGTTAAGATGCACAACTACTACACCTACCTCTACAACAAGACTGTGCACGAGGCATTGGAGGACAAGCTTGGGAAAGGAGAGGCTGTTCTGTTCGCACGCTCAGCCACAGCCGGGTGCCAAAAGTTCCCGGTCCACTGGGGAGGCGACTCAACCTCAACATACGAGTCCATGGCTGAAAGCCTGCGCGGAGGCCTGTCCCTATGCTTATCTGGATTCGGATTCTGGAGCCACGACATCGGAGGATTCGAGCAAACCCCATCTGCAGACCTCTACAAGCGTTGGTGCGCGTTCGGCCTACTGTCTTCACACAGCCGTCTACACGGCAACAGCACCTACCGGGTGCCCTGGGTGTTCGACGAAGAGGCGGTTGAGGTCCTGCGCTTCTTCACCAAGCTGAAGTGCCGTCTAATGCCCTATATTTTCAACGCTGCATGTGAAGCACATGAGAAAGGTATACCTGTAATGCGTGCCATGATGCTTGAGTTTCCAGACGACCCTACCTGCGACTATCTTGACCGCCAGTATATGCTTGGCGACTCCCTGCTGGTGGCGCCAGTATTCTCTCCAGACGGTGTTGTCGACTACTATCTGCCTGAGGGGAGATGGACGAACTTCATAACTGGGCAGGTGGTTGAGGGCCGGCGCTGGGTGCGCGAGAAACACGGGTACCTGAGCCTCCCGCTGATGGCTAGGCCAAACACCATTATTCCTGTAGGCGCTAACGATAAGAAGCCAGACTACGATTACGCCGACGGAGTGACTTTCCACATCTTCGAGCTGCAAGATGATTCTAAGGCTTCCACGCGTGTGCCAACGGTCAAGGGCGGTACTGCAATGATCCTTAAGGCAAGTAGAGCAGGGGGGAGAGTTCAGGTTGAGGCTGAGGGCGCATCTAAACAATGGTCCATCCTGCTAAGAGGAATTAGCCGGGTTCAATCGGTTGAAGGAGGAACAGCCAAGCCTAACACACTGGGAACCTTAATAATTCCGGTGAACGGTGCAAAATCTCTAACAGCCAACCTTTAATAGGGAATCAGGATGAGGCCATAGTCTATGAAACACTTGCCTCAAGGATCGGCTTTAAAACTGATTCTTTAGACCTGTGGCTGGAGTTGAACCCAAGAAAAATATTTGAGGGAAAAGGGCTTTAGTGACTCAGAAAGCAGGGGTGGCATTAACGTCTATGCTCCTGATGAGCTTGAGAGGAAATTCAGTGAGGCTGCTATGAAACTTTATGGATAAAGCAGGGGGTCGCTTAGCATAGCTTCTGAAAAGGCGTTTTCAGCTTGGCTCCCAGGGTTGGACTCCAGCATAAGGTGCGGGAAACTAGGTCGAGCAGAATCCTTGAATACAGAACTACCGCTTGATTCTAATGTGTTCGTTGCAGTTAGCCGAGTAGCACGCGGAAGCTTTCTAATCTTCTGAGTAAGGTGAGGGATGGTTTTGTCAAGTCTGCGTGTGCTTAGAGACATGGCTTTTAAGATGTTTCGGGTCTGAAGATAGCGAAAAAACAAGATAACTGTTGACAAAAACATTCTTTCCGGTAAACCAATCATAAAAGGCACGAGGTTAGCTGTCGAATTCATTTTAGAACTGCTTGCCAACGAATGGACTGTTGAAGACATTTTGAAGAATTACCCTCAGCTGAAGAAGGAAGATGTGGCTGCTGTCCTAAGGTATGCGGCTGAAGTTTTAAAAGAGGAAAGGACTTACCCACCACCTTGGTCAAACTCTTAGCTGATGAAAACGTGCCCCTTAAGGCTATTGAAGCATTAAGAAGAAAGGGCTTAGACATGATTTCCGTAGCGAAGAAAGGTTTAGATTTATAACACTTATTTTTCTTCTTCGAAAATAAAGAACCCCTCTTTTGTCAGTAGAAAAGCTTTGCCCTTAATTTCTTCAAACGTAAATTTTTCAAAGAATCTCAACAGTACTTCCTCCATCTCAGCTATCGAATATACAAGTAGTACCAGTGTACCAGAAACAGGCTTATAGGATTCTATTCTCAGAAAATCATGGTCATGCGTTAGGAGAACCCTTTCCTCCCTTTCGGCAAGAGATAGCAACTCGGAGTTTCTCGATCCTTTAGGCGCATGCTTAACGTCGAATCCTTTTAACTTTAGAAACTTTATGCTGGATTCAATGTTTTCATCCGCGAGGATGTTAGGCAGGGACGAGCCTTTCGCCAGCCGCCTTCTTGGCGGCAAAATCTAAAGCCGCCTTTATATGCTCAACGGTTAATGATGGGAATTCTTTCAATATGTCCTCAAACCCATAACTGGCTTTAAGCATCTCTAAAACCTGCCAAACCATTATCCTAGTGCCCTTAAAAGTAGGCTTCCCGTGACAGATTTCAGTGTCGATAACAATATATTCGTTGATTTCAATCCTCATAATAAGATGTTTAAGAACGGATTGCTATTTAAGGCTTTCCGCCAACATGGCTAAAAATCGAAGATGGAGATCTTGCTGATGGAGAAAATAGGGTGCTCGTGACTTTTGTCAAAGGCTTCGGTGAACTAGTGGTTAAAGAGAGAATAAAGGCTAGAGGCCTAATCTTGTTGAAATTTGCGCCGAAATCTCCGCAGGAGGCGGCCATGAGAATATGGCAAATACTGGCCTCACAAATCCCAATAGAAAACAACCTGCTTGTTGCAAAAGAACATACTATCCGAGTCGTTAAATTAAAATTTTAAACACCGCATGCGTCGTTAACCCAATCTATATTCCTTCTATATACGGATGAGGCACGCTCACCATTCACGTGAAACGCTTCTATGAGACGCAGCAGCCTGAGCACCATTTGAAACAAGATAGAAAATCTTCGAACCATCTGTATGTTTCGGAATGACGACAAACCTTCTTTTCAAGACATGTCATTCATAAAATTTACAAAAACATGTTTAAAGAAGCACTTTCTTGCCAAAAAACGCTAAAAAAACAGCGTAGAAAAACAAGTTTATGACAAAAAACCTTAAATACAGAACCATGCCCCCCTTGTCTCACAATGAACAGCATAAAGAACCACACTAAAGAGCTCGTCGTACTAACAATCCTACTCGCAGTAGCAGTATCGGTGGTGAACGCAGCAGTCTTCGTATACTACCCGATAAGCATAAGTGCAGAGTGGAACAGATATCCAATAAAATTTGAGCAAGGCACTAATGCTGGTCATTATGACATAGACGGTACTATAGGAGTGACGCTTGAGGATGGGGATACTACTGCAACCATAACCGTGCATCCTTCCAGAAGAGGAGTAACACGCTACAAGGATATTTTGAAAATAACAAACAATGGTACGCAAGCATACTATATAGGCTTCGCCAACGTGACAGATCACTTCGGGGCACCTATAAGTGTTGCGAAACTCCTACTCTATAATGCATCTAATAATAATTATATTGGTGAGGTCGATCTCATGGATACATTGAATACTTGGCCAGTAGGGAGCCTCTCTGCAGGGCAATCGATTCGAGTAGACCTACTATTAAAAATCTCATCGGGATCCTCTGGATCCGATACTGCCGAATTCAGTCTAGTCTACTCGCCTACTAATGAACTGCTACCGTAAGGCTGAGGAGTATGAGCGATGCGCAGAAAACCCCTCTCCCCCTCTTTTTTTTCTCATTCTAATTATTCCAGGTTACTTCTCATTCTCCTCCTCCTTCTTATCGCCGTGACGCTTGTAAGCGCCGCGGTATTCGTATACTACCCTGTTGGCTTAACAGCCAGCTGGGTTGCCCCTCCGATAAGATTCCTAGACCCGCTTTCAGGAGTTTCGGTTACACTTTCTAATGAGAATACGACGGCAGTAGTCGATGTTCCAACAACGATGATAACTAGAGACTTGATACTCGTCAAGAGGAATGCATTCATCTATGATGATTTTAACAACGATCCTCTTGCTAATGGAAGGATTACTATCCTTGGTAGTTGCAACCCAGGCTACCGCTGGGTGAATGCACCTGATCCGTATGTAGTATTCGATGCCAGTAATGGAGCATCCGGAGGCTGGAATGTTGACCACATGGTGGCATATTATGCTAACCAAACGAGTGGTACGAATGTTTACCTCTTAATGAAAACGAGGCGCAGCTTCCCTGGTGGGTCGCAAGCAAATTCTTGGAAGGGCTTCTTCCTCTTCCAATCCATAGCAAATAGGCTTTACTATACGTATGAGTTTCGCGATAGTTTCTCACCCGGAAGTGCTTTTATGACAATAGTCATGTGCGGTCCAGATTCCACTACCCGTCTTGTAACCGGCGGCAGGCCTGACAGCGGTGGATGGTACACTCAATGGGGTGTTAGAAACAGGAATACTGGTTACATGCAGTTCACAACATACGACACTGCTTATACTCCCTCAACAATTAGCGTTACAAACAACTCTTATGTTGGCGCACCCATCCAAGTGGGCTTCGGCGGAGGATTAGCGAGGGGAGGGGTTTATTACTTCGACGACTTTATTGCTTCTTCTGATGCCGATCCAATTTATGGAATGTATGCTGATCCTAGAAACATCACCGTGATTGGCCTTAATCCAGGATGGAGGGTCCGTGTAGAGGCTCCTGGCAGTACTACCCAATGGGCGGTGGCTGATGCTTATGGAGTTGCTAGAATCAATATGATGGATAACCCCATAGTAAGGGACGGGTCTCTGCATGTAGTTGGTAGTAGTATTGACGTAACGAAACAGTTTTCAACGATTGTGGGCGGCGATGTTTACAGGTTCATAAGCGTTCTAACAGATAGAAACCTCCTTGCCTACCATAACTATGATACTAAATCCTACAATGTTTACCTGAAACTGGACAGCTACAGCATATCGGGCACAGTGTATTTTTTAAACCTTTGGGTTGGTTCTGGTACTGGGACCACGCCAATTCGAATAGCTGATAACGTTGTTGTAACAGATACATCTTCTACCATATCCTTAGGCGCTAGTGCTACGAACTATATGCATGCAAATGCAGCTTTAACCCCTTCCTCAACGGTTGTGCTCACCCTTAGCTTCCACTACTATATCCCTTCCTCCGAGGTTGAGGTAGAGTACCCTGTTACAGTGACTATTCATGGGTAAGGCTCTGAGAATCCTTAAAACTTCTC